>WNFA01000764.1_pt1 | contig 25840 bp, 21 predicted proteins | sample 5400481 | NCBI WGS metagenome assembly WNFA01 (sample SAMN13153340, study PRJNA577476) | soil metagenome | isolation source: 120 cm saprolite under Douglas fir tree site 2 hole 1 replicate 2 | place: USA:California | collected 2015-04-18 | reverse complement strand
AAGAGCAAGCGCGAGGCGCACGGCAAAGTCGTTCGTCTCGTATTGGCGTCTCAGGTGGCTTAGTGCCCCCTTATTGCCCCCGAGAATTTTTATCTCGTTGAATTAAAAGGAAGTTTTGGTAGGGGCGGTGGGGATCGAATATGCATCCCAATCCAACAAGTCCTGAATCGTCAAAGGCGTAGCGACGCTGCCCTTATTCCAACTGGTGTCAAATGGTGTCAGCCTTACCCGATAGCAAACTCCATTTGTCCGATTACCGCGTTTACCAGGAGTTATACTAGTTCTGCATAAATCTTTCCCGATTTCTGAGGAATAGCAGATCGATGTGCCTTGAGAAACTTGCCGGTGAAGGCTGTCCGATGACTGGCCAGAAAACGGGCACAGGTACTTGGATGACCGCTACTTGCAGCGAGGGTTTAACGCGTCAATCCATTTCTTCTTCGTCGCCTCCAGAAGTGACGGGTTAACCGGCGTCCATTGGAATTTAGTAGGAGAATTTTGGCCGATGCATGGATCACTCTCGTGGAGATGCCGCGCCAGTCTCGTATAAATGTCAGCGTCGGCTCCCACATACACCGCAATGTTATTGGCGGTATACAGCACATAAACGCCTAGGCCTGAGGGAGCGTTGCGCAGGCCAACCTGACTCAATTCATAGAACCGCTCGGTAGGGCCGATTATCAATTTGGCCGCCCTTTGCGTCCCTCGATGGTACCAGACGCAGGTAGCGGCCAAGGCCAGAAAGTGGACACCGGGCCGTTGCGCACATCTCGAACGTAACCAAAGGTCGGGTGAAGCACGTTCAGAAAACGAAACCCAGGGCGGTCTGCGCGCTGCCGACCACGTAAGCCAAGTGTCGCGTATGATACGACGGAGGGCAAAAGCATGGCCTACCCGCCAAGCGCAATGACCATTGAGCAGAAAATCCTTGCCGCCCTCGCTCGTGTCGAGCGCAAGCTGGACGATATGGAGCGTCGAGTCAAAGCTGTACAACAAGATGTAAACCGGGTTAAAAGAATAGTACGGGGTTAGAGAAATTCAAACCGCCTTGGCCGGAAGAGATTTCGAGACGGATGCTCGAACATCAAACGACGGCGCCCAAATGATGCCGGATAAGGGATACAATAGGGAAGGCGTTATCGCAAAAGCAGGGCCCACGTGCAAGGAATCGTAAAGACTTTCGATTCAAACCGAGGAATCGGCATTATCCACGGTAAAAACGGTGGCAACTATCCCGTAATTCTCGCTGACGTAATCACACTTCAACCTCTCAAAACTGGTCAATTTGTTCTTTTCAGTGTTCCCTTTGTGAGCGATCATGCGTTTGCAACAAACGTTGGCGTATCGCGGTCTAATCCGTTAGAAGAACCTTGGATGAATATCAGCCCAGCAGACCGCGAATCTAGCTTCTAGCCTTTGCGTGATTGAGTCGTCCAGAAAAGTGGACACGGCTCGGTTGATGGGGGTAGCGCGCTAGATCCGGGAATTGGGCATGCATCACTTGTCCGGTTTGCGCGCTAACGAGGCATCACATAATTGGGTGGTGCTAAACGATGACTACCCTGTTGCTGTGGCCCTATTGAAAGATGCAACCGCGTCTTCTGTACTGTCGAATATGTCAAACACTGTCACGCGCCTTGTAATCCGCAGTGCCTCTTTTATGTGGTCGCCGAGGTTGGTGAGCTTGATGTCACCACCGACCTTCCGGGCCGATGCGTAGAGAGCCACAAAAGTGCCCAACCCGCTGCTATCGATTCGAGTGACATTCCCTGGTCCAACACGATTTGGCGGGATTTGTCCAACAAGTCCTTCACCTGAACGCGCAGAAATGTCGATTCCTCGTCAAAGAATATAGCGCCGCTGAGATGGACGACGATAACGCCATCTATCCTGTTGTTGGTGATGCCAAGCGCCATGACACCCTCCCGCCACAACCGCGTGACGGCTCAGATGTGACTGTCGGTTGAACCATGAGAGAAAAGGCCGATAGTCACAACGTATTCCCTCTGCAAGAGGATGGCAAGCTCCGGGGAATCTGCCGGAGGCCATGCGATATACGCTGTCGGCACATCTTTATCAACAGTGAAACGGGCTCCTCGACAACGCGGCTAACTCGTGGTAAGTCGGCTTACCGGACATCTGCCAAGCATTCTCGCGGGCGATTACACTTCGGCCTTCGTCCTAGGCACTTCGAGTCACTTCGGCTTGAGACGCCGTTGTGAGTCCGTTTGATACTCCAGCATCGGCCCATCAACCTTCTTTAGCGCGAGGGCGGGGAAGATATAGGCTTTGGCGTTGGCATCCCAACGGTAGCCGACGCGGAACCGCCATAGTCTTCGAGATCGCGCGGGCCATTCAACCAACACGTGAGGATGCTTCGGATCAATTTCCACCGAGAACTTCAAGATGCGAAAAGACCAAATCGTTCGGGGAGGAAGAGCGCGTTCGATGGTCATCTTCCGCTGGATCTGACAGCCCATACGACCAAACAATCGGTGGTCGGAGCCTTCGTGCGGGCAGCCTTGGCCCCCTACAGGGAGAGCAAACAACAAAGCAATGAGTGAAACCATTCGAGTCTGGCCCAGAGGTCATTTGAAGAATAGGAGGCGCCCCGATATCTTTCCAATGGGCCGAGAGCACCAAAAATTTGGTACCTGGGTCGTGGGAGTACCAAATCATGTTTTTCTAGCAAACATTCCTGGGAACTTGGCTCACACCGCGGACCGATCTTTCCACCTGGCCGGTTAGTCGCGCATATCGGACATGTCCGCTTTCCGCGTTAATCAGGAGTTGGCTATCGGCTTTCTGCCTATGCCACAAATCCATCCTTTGTCGCGTTCCTCGATTACCCGCACATCATAGTAACCAGCGTTTGTGCAGAGTTCGCGATGCTCATTAACGCTCAGGACTGTCATGCCCGTCCGTGCGGCGTATTTTTCAGCAAGCTTTGCAGCCATGGTGTTCGCTCCCTTATAGATTTCCGCAATGAGGACGAGCGTGCCACCGGGCTTCATGACTCTGAAGACTTCGCGTATGTCACCGGGCAAGTTGGGCCACCAGAAGTGGGTTTCCACGGCCGTGACGAGATCGAACATGCCGCCCGGAAACGGCAACTGAGAAACAGAGCTACGCCGGATCTCGACGCGGCCGAGATCTATCCATCGTGCATTCGCTCTCTTTGTTGTGGCGACGCTCTCGTCGGAATAATCGATGCCGTAGACTTTTCCCTGCGTGGCGATCGCCGCTAACTTACTGACTGTCCTGCCGCCACCACAACCTACATCGAGGATAGTGTGGTGGTTCTCTATCGAGATGTGCTCTAAGCCCCAGTCTGTTAGCTTGGAATGGCTCGAATTCATTCGCCACAAAGTGAATCGGCCGAGCCATCCTGTTGGCTTGCTGCATTGATTTACGGGTGCGCTCCTGCTGGCCACGGTTGTTCACCTGTCAGACAGTATAACCTTTCAAATGAGCCGGACGCGGTTAGCATCGAGGCAATCTCACTTGCTGGCAAGGCGGGCGAATCGGAAAAATGGCCGCTGGCACCCACATCTCCGGTTAATGCGTTAATCAGATGGGATGAGAAGGCACTTGGTCCGGTTGCTGTGGGAAACCCAAGGTAGAAACACAGAGAACTTGGGGCTGCGAGACATGACCGTCTCCTGCTATCTGCCGCACCGTACGCTGCGCCGCAGGTCCCCTCTGCGACCTCTGTAGGTGCTTATCCTCTGTACACCTATGGGTATACGAGCTCATGCAACTCGATGATAGCACTTGACATAGTGAACTTCGCAGATTAGAGTATGCGTGTACCCGAGGATGAGCATGCCACAGCAGATTGCCAACTTCAAGGCCGAGTTTTTCAAGGCCCTCGCGCACCCCATCCGCATCCGGATCTTGGACTGTCTTCGGGATGGTGAGAAGGGGGTCAACGAACTCAGCGAAATTCTGCAAATTGAACCCGCGAATGTCTCTCAGCAGCTTGCAATTCTGCGAGTGCGCAACATCGTGATCGGACGCAAAGCTGGGAGCAATGTGTATTACTCCGTCTCCGACACGACTCTGTTCCGGCTTCTAGACGTGGCCAAAGATATCTTTAACAACCACTTGGTGGGCGTGCGAGACATGCTTCAGCAGATGGAGGCGGTGCAGTAGGGCGAAAAAATTTTCTCCGCCATCTGCAAATGTTCGCATATGCAACAGCGTTTCCAGGCTGCTGGATTCATCCTTGGCTCTAGATAGGATGATCGATAACCATGCCGGACTATTACACCTCTCAGCAGTTAGCCCAGACCTTAGGAATCGCAGAGGCCACCATCACGGCACTCCAGACGAAAGGTTTACTCCAGCCCACGGTAAAGGACGGTAGGTCCTTCTTTTCTTCCCGCCAAGCGCACTGCTTACGTGCGGCGCTTCGGTGGGCACGCAAAGACAAAATAGATTTGCAAGAGGCTTTCGCGAGGGTGGAAGAACGCTGGCTGGCGCACATGAGCGCGACGAAGGATTAGGGTATGGCAACAAGGAGTTGGCATTCGCGTGGTTTGCCAGCCTGGCGAATTTGGCTCATTTCCCGCTTTGGTCGCTTGCGAAACATCAAGAACTTAGCCCCAGGGGAATTCCCGTTTGCTGGTGGATTAATTCTTCTTTTGGCGGCTTCCATAGTTTGGCGAGCGTTCCCGATGGTGGTGACCGCCGCAGGACTCGTCCTCATCCTGCAAGAGATTGCCGACCCATCTCCTCTCTTCTTCACGGTTCCTTGGGAAGCTCTGGAATTCGTGTTGAGCCGTAAGGTGCGCGCGAACCACTTCTGGCTCCATCGGACGCAAGGTCTGCTTCGAGAGTCTGGAGACGCGCTCGCCAAAATAGATGGCTGCGCGAGCCGTGACGGTTTTTTCTTAATGGGAGCCGCCTTTAACGAGGCTCAGATTCAGTGGGCATCACAGTCTGCGTGGCGAGCTACGTGCCAAAAACCCTCCGCGAAGGAACCTGCGACTGGCTGCAAGACGATACAGTTTCTGCTTGCTCTATGGCTAATCGCTGGAGGGTTTGCCGCCCTAAGCCTTTTCCGGGGAGTTGATCTCGGCAGCGGATTGTTGTTGTGTGCATTGTGTGGCGCTGCCGGCCGACTCTTAGCTAGACCGGCCGAAAAGGCGTTGGGCTCGTGGACCGGCCGAGTGGCTCGCTCCAACAAGGAAACTTGGCCGAACCGTTTGGAGGTGGAGAGTCTGGCGATCCCGCGGTTCCTGTGGTTCACGAGGAGTCTGGTTTTCCATGTGCGGCGAATGCCGGCGCAGGAGTCGAGCGAGGGTTAAACCAAATGAGCGTGCGGTCGAGGCTCCTTGCTGAAGCGGAGAAACAGATCCCTGATGCACTGAGCCCGAGATTCGCAGCGAGCTTAGGAGCAATAAGTGAAAGCGAGAGGATCGATCACCCAATTGCTCAGAAATCAGCGTCCCGGCTATATCCTGGGTGAAGACGGGCGCCTGGTCGCCTTTGACGAATCCTCGCTCCAGGGATTGGACCCCAGGAGCTCGTCGTAGGGGATTGGGTGGAGTACGAGGAGCTGGACCCGAGGGAAGGAAGACGGGCGGCCAGAATCAAACCTCTGATTCAGCGAGCCGAGGAATAGCAAAGGGTCGTTTCCATGAGATTTGCTATGAACATCCTGACTCCACTTGCGGCGTTCTGCTTGCTCGGAACTGCCTACGAATGCCCGGCGCAAGAAAAGCACTTCGACCGGGCGATAGATGAGAAGGCAACCGAGGGAAGTCCCATACGTTCAAAGAAATCACCTGATGAAACTCAGTTGCCTTCTAGGATAGGCGGAGGAATTTAACTTCGTTTCCGTAGGGCTTCACAGGCATGCAGGAACAGCGCGTATTACTAGGTATGGGATTGCGGGCGAGATGGAAAGTTCGCAATCTGGGTTTTCGGTCGCCAATTCCACAGATTGTTTGCGTAGAGTCCGATGCAGAATAAATTGGCAGGAAGGAATCCGAATTGCGCCGTTCGCATTCCGATGACACAGATAATGATGCTGTTTGCTCCCGCAATGACCCAGCCTTGCCATAGCTTCTTCCCGACGAGAACCGTCGAGAGGATGGTCAAAAAGCAGGACAGATAGTCAAGCCGCAGCATTTTCCGCCCCGTGCACCGAGTATTAGTCTGTTCAAAGTCATCTGTTCAGCAGTTTAAGGACTCACGCGACGAAACGATAGTGGTCGGACGAACAGGTGCAGCTAATGTTGAATTGAGGCTTGCGACACAAGGAAATTAGATAAAGAGCTCATATCCGAGGGCGTAGTTCTTGGTGTTGATGCCGCTCTCGGAGTTTCGTCAATAGCTCTCCACTCTCTACGCGGCTTTGGGCGGGTTGTCGCCAACTCGGAAACTATGCCAGCGCCTCGCGGCTCGTCTTTTGAAAGTAGCGGTCACTTGGCCGTGTAGTGGCATTACCGGACGAGTCCTTTTGGGTGCTCAGGGGTCGGGTTCAATTCCAATCTTGTCGTTCACGGCCTCTCGCAGGCGCTGCTTACAACCGAGATATTTCTCAGTCGTCTGCACGGACATGTGGCCCAACAGGAATTGAATTTGTTCTAGTTCGCCGCCCGCAGTGTGGCACAGACGGGCACAAGATCTTCGGAGGTCATGCGGCGCGAGTTTCAAAATTCCAATCTTTCCCGCGTACTGCTTGACGACATGCCAAACCACTTTCTCCGTCATTTCATCGCCCCAGATTTTACCCGTGCGACAGACGCAGCGAAACAGCCTTCCATGGGTAATATTGGAAGCCAGCAGCCAGTCGTCAACGATTCGCTTAACCCAAGCTGGCACCGGTATCGTTCGCACGTGACCGGCTTTGCCTATCAGATCAATAATGGCCCAATGATCTTCGCGCCGCTGAAAATGGTCCACGGTCAGTTCGGTTAACTCCCGGCGTCGGAGTCCGCACCCCAAAAGCATGCCAAGAATCGCCCGGTCCCGTTTTCCCTTTAGGGTTGCCGGGTCAGGGAGCTGCCATAGCATTCGAGCTTCCTCCGCAGTCAACCAGTTCCCCAGTCGGCAACCGAGTTTCTTTGCGCCTTTGACGCGGCGAATCCCGGCAGCGAGGTCGGGGCTCAATAGTGCAGAATCTGCAGCCTCGTATGCTAGGCGACGTACGGCGGCTAGTCTGACGGGTGCATGCCTTATGAGTCCAGGGTGGTGAGGTATTTTGGAAACACCTGTGAATGAGTTTTAACGCTCGAATGAGCCATCTAAAGAAATTTTCCACTTGTTTTCCACAGATTTCGGGCGTACTTTTCCACACACCTTGCAATCTCCTGCACGTCCTCGTCACTACTCCTGCAGTCATGCAAGGCTCAAGGTGCTTTGTGTCGCCCTCTCCGCAAACACCTTCCTACTCACGGCGGCATACCTCTCGCGTCGAGACGCCGGACGGTGCCTGGGTCTATTGGCGTTGTAATGGTAGGGATGAAGTTTCCCGCGTCCTGGACCTGAGTGCGGGGGGTCTGTTTATTGCTGCCCCAAGTCCACGGCCTGTGGGCATGAAAGCTAGGCTCGATTTTCTCGTCCAGGAAGGCCAAATCCGGACCGAGGCGATCGTGCGGCATGTTGAGCCTGGTAACGGACTGGGATTGAAATTCACAGCCGTGACAGAGCAAGACTCGCCGCATCTCGCAGCGTTGCTTACTAGGCTTCGGAGCTTGTCTCGTTCCCGCGGTAAGCCGTAATCGCACGTTCGGCTTTATCGCGACCACGGACCAAAACCGCCACGTCCTGCGGTCCTGCGAGTTGCTGAAACTTCACATCTCCGGTAAGCCGACTTACCAGGAGTTGGCGGTCGGAAGTGAGCGTAAGCGGATCGAAAAGCCTCGGAAGGGTTTCTCGCCCCGTTGGGATTCTAGTTGGCATACTGCCCGGTCTGAGATCGGCATGGATCGACCGTGGGAAAGACCACGCCCCAAAAACCAGGCGACGGTTTCAAGAACTTTATGGCAACCAGCCCTAGCCCGCCAGCTAGCCGCATCGGCCGCAGATAGATAACCTGGGACTCCGCGATTTCACCGGTAGCCTGGTTGAACACGAATAGTTTTTGGTCTCGATCCACGGCCGCTCCGAAAGCGATCAGCCCGCCCCAGAGGCTCACCTTCACAGCATATGCCTCTTCGACGAGAAAAGGTTTGTTCGAGCCCCGCTCATAGATTTTCAGCGCCACACGCAGCGTCACACGACCGCTGCGTCTGGTTTCTGCCCGGTTTCTTTCAGGCATAGGCCCGCTCCTTGGATGAGTTACGGGTCGGTATGTACAGGTAGAATCGACCAGAGGTCCGCAGTCTTCAATAGTACCTCAGGACATTGGCGCTTAATGAGGCACTCCAGACGCCAGATTGGGATCGAGTCGCCTGAATAGCTCGCTGACAAAGAATGTGTTCCTATCGCGAGCGGCGATGTACTCGTAATGAAGGCTCCGCCGCGGCTGTCCAGCGCGGATGTCATTACGGTCGTGGTGTTTCCGCTGAACGTATCGCTGATCGTGAGTGTGCCGCGCGCATTTCCCTGCTTTGAAGCGCCCACAACACTGCCCTGGAAAAACAGTGGCGCGCTGTACGTCGTTGTTGTGCCCGGCCCAAGGCTCCCATTGGTTGAGACGACCTGCGTGACCAATGTCGTGGTGCTCGGCTCCGCGGTGACACTCACGGGCACGGCATTCGAAACGCTCGAACCGAACGTTCCGTCTCCGCCGTACGCCGCGGTCACCGAGTAGCTTCCGCCGGGAAGCGTTGTCACCGCGGCAGAAATCGTTCCGGCCGTCAGATTGCCGATGTTGATCGCCTGCGACCCCGCCAGCAGCGCGACGTCGCCGCTCGGCGTGCCGGTGCCGCTGGCTGCACTCACACTCACGCTAACGTTCACCGGCTGACCATGCGTAATGCTCGTCGGCGAAAGCTGCAAGTTCGCGCTCGAACCACGAAACGTCACATTCGCCCAGTTGGACACAAGGTTTGCCGCGTTCAGCGAGCCGAGTCCCGTCGCGAGGTCATAACCCGGTGTGGCCGAAGCGCCCGCTTGGCCGGGAACGTTATTGTTGCCTTGCGTGATGTCGTTGAAGATGCACGAAGCTTGCGGCCCGGCGCTGGCATCGCAATTCGCCCCGTTCTGCGCTGCCGCCAGCGGATACAGGACGAAGTTCGCCTGCCCCTGCCGCGAGCCTGTCTTCTGATTCACGAGCGCCATGATTCCCGCGAACGATGGCGCCGACGCCGAAGTCCCGCCGACCACAAATGCGTTGATGAGGTGGCCGGAGCTGTCGGTGATACACGCGCCATCCTGGCAAAGGAGGAATCCGTCGTGGCCGGCGGCCGCCGCTAGCGAAACGTCGGGAATGTCGCGCTTTCCGTCGTTTGGCACGCCCGGGCCGGCTTGCCACGAGGGTTTGGGGTAAAACGCGCTTGCGCCGCCGCCACTCGCAAATAAAGTGACAAAGAAGCATTGGCTCGGGTTCGAGCAGCTCTCGTTCCACACGTTTTCGGGAATATAGCCGAGCGCAGACGACTGGTCGGCGGAATTGGTGGGCGACCAGTACTTTGAGTCGGCACCATTTTCATTGAACTGCGTTCCGCCGACGGCAACGTTGTACGGCGTCGAGGCCAGCCCGCTCACCGCCGCGCCTCGCGTCGCTGGTCCGAAGAACGGATTGTCGCAGCCCGCTGCGCCGCTGTCGCCGCTGGCAACGAGAGCCGTGATGCCCTGCGCGGCCGCTTGCTGCCAAAGGTTGGTGTAGAACGCCCGTTCGGCTGCGCCGATGGACGTTTCGCAGGCGCCGAAACTCGTGCTCATCACCGGCGCAAGATTATTTTCGACGATATATTCGGCGGAAAGATCCACTCCATCGGTCGTGTTCGTGCTTCCGGAAACCACCAGCTTGATCGTCGCTTTGGGTGCCATCGCCCCCGACCACTCGACATCGAGATCCGCTTCGCTTTCATCCGGGTTGAACAGGCTGCCCGGGTCGGGCCCGTTCAAAATGACTTGCGGGGTCGTGAGTGGCAGTCCGAAGGCCAGGCGGAAAATCTGCATATCCGAAAGATTCACGTTCGAACGCGCCACGATCGCGATGGTCTGCCCCGTGCCGTCTATTCCGGCCTGGAACAGCGGCGTGAGATTGTAAATTTTGGCCAGGTCGCCGGGCGCAAGGAAGTGCAACGCGCCCGAAATAGAGTTGAACGTGAAATTCGGCTGCCACGTGCTTGTATTGCCGATCCGGCTGGCCGTGCCGAGAGGCACGAGCGGAGGCTGCTTTTCAAAATTGTGCAGCGTGCTGACGCCTGCGACGACGGACGCCAGCGCCGCGGGAATCTGTGGATCGGAAGCGTTCGCGTAGTGCAGTTGTCCGGGTGCAAGGTAGCTGTGAATTTCCGTGTGAAACGCCGTTTCCACTTGCCCGGCAGTGCCGCTGAACTCGATCACCATCCCGCTTTGGCTCACGCGATTCACTGCAAAGCCCTGCGATTGCAGCCAGGAGGCGACTGTCTGGCGTTCGGACGGCGAAGGTCCGAAGCGGTCACCCACTTCCTGCGGCGTAAGCCAGGCGTGGTAGCGCTGCGAGGACGTGTCCTGCTGATCGGCGATGAGCTGCTGCAAATCTGCTTCGAGTGCGGGATCGCGCTTCAGAACCAGTAACATCCGCTGCATCGGCACGTTCGAAGCGACGCGGCCGCGATCATTGGCGAGATTGGCGAGGGGATGGCGGTTGCCCGGCAACGCAACCAGAGACGACTGGTCAATTGCTCCTATGCGGCCCGGAAGCACTTGCGCCGACTGTGCGCCCAAACGGCCAGGGTACAGGGTACAAACCACGACAAACGTGGCAAGGGGGATGAGTGCGAGCTTCCACTTGCGCCACATGGTGCCGAGCGGCTCATGCCAGAGGACGGGCCAACCTCCAGGTGCGGGACCTTATATCGCAATCCAGGGGAAAAGCACAGCAGAATTTACTGTGAGTCTATTTGAAATTTGTGAATAAGGCGAAGGCGAGAGACCTGCTTGACAACAAGCTCGGCCCGATGCTCCTCCAATCAAATCATGAATCCAGCAGTTAAAATCGAAGGCTGTTGAACTGCGCCCCTTTCTGTCGCGTATTTTGTGGTAGATGGAGTTCGGCAGCACTTACCGGATATTTGGATGTCCAGTAAACCGTCCATACAGTAGAGTGGAATTCGGTGGTTAAGTACTATTTCCCTGTGCTAAAAGAGACGCCGTGTTCGACAGTGTTTCTGCCAAGGACGATCGGTTCACGGTGATTGCCATCTCCGTGCTTGCCTGTGTCCTCCAGGACATTCTGCACGAAGGGCTGGGCCATGGTGTGACGGCGTGGCTGAGCGGAGCTCATCGCATCAACATGAGCACGGTCGCACTGCAAAGCGATATTGACACCCGATGGATCTCGGCGAATGGCACGCTCGTAAATCTTGTTTTCGGGGCGATCTTCTGGCTCCTCCTGCTAAGGCCGCAGCGCCACAGACCGGCTACCCACTACTTCCTCGTGCTTGCGATGGCTGGCAATCTCTTTACCGGTACCGGCTACTTCCTCTTTTCTGGCGTTTTCAACTTCGGTGACTGGGCGGCAGTGATTCGGACTTTGCGACCGCACTGGATGTGGCAGCTTGGGCTCGTTGTGCTTGGTGCGGCTTCGTACTATGCATCCATGCTGGTGGTAGCCGCCAAGCTGAAACCATTTCAAGACAAGGATGATAATTCGCCAAGGCTTCGTGTTCTGTGCTGGACACCTTACTTCGGTGATGGGATTCTGGCCGGGTTCGGGGGTTTGTTCAATCCCATAGGATTGTTCTATGTGATAGCGTCGGCCCTTCCATCGACCTTAGGTGCGAATGCAGGCCTGTTGAGCCTGCCTAGCATGATGCGGAGATGGGGCCGCAGCGAAGAAGAGCAAGTTGGGCCAATTCGGCGTAGCGCTGCGTGGATCGCTACGGCTGCCGCCGCCAGCTTACTGTTTATCTTCGTGCTTGGTCGCGGGCTCACGTGGTCGCGATAATGTTCGACTCCTTGCCTTGAGGCCGCAAAGCAAACCGGGTTTATAGTGCCTGATAAAACGCGCTTACCGGACAAATGGATTCGACATGATTGAGTTCGAGCGTGGCTTAGCGCCCCCTTAATGCCCTCAGAAATTTCGTAACGCATTGAAAACAAAGAGGAAGCTGCGAGAGGCAATGCGGATCGAATGCACCAACTGTATGGAAACAAAGGAGTTTTGCGGTGCGACCTGGCCTTCTAAGGTATTGAAAGGAAGGGGAAGGAATTCTTAGTGCCCCCTTAATGCCCCTCAGAAATTCACAGTGGATCCAAACGGCTACTTTTTCTTCTTTCACGAGATGCAAGGTTTATTAATTTGGTGGGAACAACTGCAGGCCGCTCCGGCCACGATTGCAAAAAAGCTTGGATTCCCACTGATTTGCGTCGGCTCAAATAGGCAAAGCCGAGCGCAACTGCGTCGAAGATCGACATCCGGTAGTCCTCACTCCTCCACATTGCGAACGCCTGGCAGTCTCCGGGCGTGTCTCAGGTAGTTGTTAGGCCAGAGCAGCAACAATTTTGTACTTTTTTGCGGTAACGACCCGCAGAAGCGCTTCTTTTCCCGCTGAGCTTAATGTAGCCAGAAAGAAATAGGGGCCGCAAGTAAGCGGCCCCATAGTTTCGGGCTTAAAGATTGAGCGTGAAATGCCTCCCCGCAAAAAAAGAGGAGTTGAACAGTAACTAGAATTTCGACTCGCGGCTAGCTTCTCGACATGAAGCTGGGAGTGGCCCGTTCCCAAAATAGTCCGCAAACAAGTACGTCAGTAAGGGGTATCCGAATGTACTGCTAATACGTGGAATAGCCTCGGTATTATCGAATCGCCAGAAAGAGGCAGTGGCATAGATTGTCCGCTTCGACACGGTCTTGGGGTGCTGAGTTGCGAGTGCAATAGCTTCTGCCAGAGTCAAACCACGTCGGCCATTCCTGGACAAGAGTTCATTTGCGGCGTGCACAGAATCGTAGTGGTAGATCTCTTTTGAACCCATCCCGAGATTTATATCAAATATGAGGTAGGGCTGCTCTGGAGTCGAGACTGCATTCCTAATCCCGCCGAGTTGCCGATAGACCGCCGAACCTCGCTTGCCGTTTTCAAATTCAATAAGATCGAACTGAGTATCGAATCCCATGACGGATCCAGGAATCACAATCAGAAAAGGCAAGTTGTTCTTGTTCGTCTTTCTAACTCCGCCGTCAAGTTGCTTTGACAATGGTTCTAACGTAGGACGGAATTGTTCAGGGGTCATGCCAAGAGCCTTGGGGTAGCCCACCCGAACGAGTCGGCGTACTTGGTCGCGGAAGACCTTCTTAGCCTCACCAGCAGCAACTAACGTGGCCTGGTCATGAGAATTGTCTGATGCGACGCCGCCCGAGATTGATATCGCAAAGAGCATGGCGAACAATAAATTCCTGTACACACAAAGAAGTAAATGAGTCAATTCTTTCTCCTATTTGGTGCGGGGCATTCGTTGTGAGATGGAGCTACTTTTACACTACGGTTTGCAAGAATTCTGTCAATAGCTCGTTCTTTTCTCTCTGTCCAAATGTAGTCGATGCCAGAATCTAGTCACAATGCCTTCATTGCTTAATTGGGGACCAGAATTTCAATTCCGCGAGAGGTTCCCCCGTTTGGCTGTAACTGACTAATACCCATGAGAATTTTAGAGGGAAAATGTTATGGTCGTCCAGTTTGAGCTGATCCCAGTCTAGCGTCTTTGCTTTCGTGACCGCGAGAGTCTGCACCCAGCAACCCGTATTCAAATAGGTAGGATTGGGTTTGTCCGGCGGGTAGGTCTTTGCCTCATGCGTGTGTCCAAACACCACTATCTTCACATGTTCATTGTCCTTTTTCAGTTCAGCTGCTTCAATGTACGGATCAGTACCCACAACGCTTAGCTTCGTGTCCGGTTTCTCCTTAAACACCACAGGAATCGCGAGGGCCTTCCGTTCCTCCGGTGAGAGGGAATGGAACTGATTATCCAGTTCTGTCCGAAAATTCTTGTCCTTGTCATAGACATCGTGGAGGTATGAAATGAACGGGTCGGGCTCACCTTTGAAGGTTTGTAAGACAGAACTAGGGCTGTTTGCCATTTGATATGTTCCTCCTCCCTCTTGGTAAACCTCTCGTCCCAATGCCGCAAGCGCCTGTCGGCTCCGTTTTGCGTTTGCGATGAATTGCCAAAGGTTTGGCACTTGCCGTGCCAGGGACGGATCGCGGCGCAAAGTCAACCAAATCGCGTCCGTGGTTGGAACAAGGTTGTCTATGAACTCAAATTTTTCCTCAACATTGTTGAAGACTCTCTGGACGAATTCCGTTCCCCAATTAACTTCCAGCCTCTTTCCATCGTCGGTGGCTTTCCATGGCCCCTGAATATGCTCAAATCGATTCAGGGTATCGTACTGATGTCCGTGTTCGACCCATACGTCGTGGTCTCTGTAGCCACCCAAAAAAAAGCGGAGTCTTGCTCTGTCATTCAATGGAATCGCAAGACGAAAATCTTCTTGAACCTCACGCCAGCTCAAGTCAACGTCATGATTGCCAGGAATGATGACAATTGTGTTTTCGGAACAACAAGATAGGAATTCGCCCAGAGCCTTGAATACTTCCCGGTGGCCGTCCATGGCTGCGCGGAGTTTTGCCCGAGAATCCTCCACGGTTGAGCCCACAACTCTGTCTTGCTTGACGTTACGCTCGGACATTATTTGCCAGAAATCGATAAAGTCCCCAGCAATGACTAACTGCGTTGGCTTATCGCGGAAAACCGAAAGGAATCGGCTGAACTCGTCGTCAAATCGAAAATCCTCTAACTTGTTAACCTTCCCCGCGAGAGATCTACCGGCACCGAGGTGCAAATCGCTGATAATAACTTTGCGCGGAACAACAACCTGCGCACACAATGTAGGGGCCAAGAGTAAGAAAAGAATGGGTCCCCGTCGTATAACGGCGCGCAGTTTCAATCGAACAGTCATGCCTCTTACTTCTTTACTGCTTGGGCTTCTGCCCAAGATTCTCGAGACAGTCTCCGATTACCATGTGATGCCAGTGAGGGGCTTGTTTGGCCGTATCGCTTAGCAGTTGGTCAAACCGAACGTCGCCATTCCCGAAGTAGGAGTAGAGCAAACTAGAGGGATTTCCTCGTGGGTCCTCCAACGCCTGGCGCCTCAGTGAAAAGAGAACCTCATCAATGGACCGACCGGAATGCAACCAACGCTGGAGAAACTCGCTAGCGAATCGCGCGGCAAATTGACTCTCTACATTCAGTTCGGGCGCCAGAAAACCCATGAACCCTCGCCGCGATAGATAGTCAAAGAATTTCGTATCTACCAGATTATCGAACATGAATTCCTGTGCTAGTGCCGCGAGTTGTGCGCCACTGCACGAGTTTAGGAACAAAATCGGATTTCCATCTGTGAATCGTTCTATGTCGGAATTACCGGCTAATTCGCTGATGGTGATGCCGGCGCCGCCAGCAAAGCGCAATCCGCTCAAATGGTCATTGCCTTGGGGGTCTGCATAGGAATGGCCGTAATAGTAAAGGAAGTCGGGGGAATTTGTGTCCTCTAAGAGCAGGCGACGAAGGCTGTTCTCATCGGCCAAAGGTTGCGTATCCAATACAAATACGCTTCCGTGCGAATGCTCAAAGTCCTCGAACTCTAACTTCTGGCTACGAACGCAATTCCCTAGGTCCGTATCGTGCGCGTCCAATGCTGTTTGTACTTTTATGTTTCTTAAACTAACTGATTGTGGCTTGGGTTCGAGAGGATACACGATTGCGTATTTGTACCCCCAAAAGCCTCGAAGGAATTGCTGCCAGTCTTCCTCATGAATGGTTTCAACCTTGGGATGATCGCGCAGGAATTTCTTGTCGTCGTACAGCAACTGGAACGGTAATATGAATTCGTAAGACTGATCAATCTTCTCAAGTCTTCCAATCACCGCGACGAATAGGGGCCTATCTTTGTCTCCGGCTTCTTCGGCGCGCTTCATCTCCGCCAACATATCCCGTACTTGTTCTGGTTTTCCTTTGCCAAATGTATCGTCCCATAGAATGTTTCCCAACTGGGCGTATTCATATAGTAGTTTGCGATGTTGCTCGAATGATGGCACCTGCCATTTGTAAAACTCTGACTTTTCAGAGAGACTCGCGAGTTTCGTACGGAGCGCGTTTAGAACTTTAGCGAGTTCAAATGGCGTGACGCCATGAAGTGTGGCGGTTCTAGGGTTTAAATTGTCGGTCTCATGCGTAGTTTTCCAATCGAGTCTAAATGGTTGGTCCTTGTTTACTGGGAATACAGTGATGGTCACATCTGTCGGTGGTGACCCGCTAGAGTACCTAAAATCATCGAGACTGCCGCGTGGTACTTCGACTTGCTTCACGGGGGACCGCCGGTCAAAGGAAATTGTGTCCACCGGCTGACCCTGAAAGAATAGGGTCGTAATAGGACCAGGCTGTCTATTGCCGAGTGATAACAACGTTTGGAGGAAGTTTACGAAGGAATTTGGCTGTCGGCTCGTCACGGTGGGCAGATCAAAAGCATGGGCCTGCCCAAGATAAGAGCGATTTGTGTCGGCGAGAAAGAAACGAACGTTCGGTCGTCTCGATCGTTCACTTACCCGGACATTCAGAGAAACCTCTCCAAAGGCTGTTTGACGAGAGATGTCTACGTAAGTTTCTCCCGAGGTTGGTTCGCATTCCGTGCAAAGCCATCTGAGGAATACTCTTCTGTCGTAGTGCGTCATAACATCGGGAGTTCGCGATGGAACTCCGCAATTGAGATCGGGCCGTGTGCCGACAATCACCCTGAGTGGAGCCTCTACGTAGATCGAATTGCCGAACGCCTCGGTTGTTACAGGAGACATACAAGTGAGTAAATGCAGCACTGCCGACTCTTCTCTAGATTTTGCAGCGTGTTGTGACACGGCATCGGAGAAAAGTCTCAAATGGCCGGGGATTATTTCATTTAGATCCGCAGGAGACTGAATAGCAGTAAATATGTCGATAGGTCCAGGATAGCGCGGTTCGATAACGAAATACATCCATTGATTTGATTGGGCCTCAGCGAGCTTAATGGTTTTGGCAGCGTCTTTTTGGAGAACATCCCTGCTCCAATAACGAACTTTTATAGAGTCTTTCTCCTGTTGAGCAAAAACTGCCACTATATTTACAGTTTTCTCGTAGCCAGGCATCTGACTCGGAACATTCTGGGTGCTGTTCTCGAACTCCTGCCCAAGATCAAGAACGCGGAAGTTGAGCCACAATTGCGCATTTTGGTCGAGGTTAGGAGGCGCGAGAAGGAAGATGTTTGATTTAACCAAGTTTTCATTGGGCGGGCTAAGCCAACTAGCGAGCGCGTATCTGGTCTTCACGGCAGTGTCGACGCCGGGCTGGTGTGGAATCGACACCACTCCGGTCGTAACAGTACGTGCGACATCTCCGTAGGGACCGAAAACTCGGACAGTCAGTTCCAGGTTGCTCTTTAGAGGAAAGAACGTTATCTCGCCGTTCCTTTTTTGATTTCGTTGAAGCGGATCAATATCGACATGATCGGCAAAGGGAGAGTTCCACTTGAGCGTGACAGCTTCCCCTAGCACAACTTTCTGTTCGTTGAAGTCAACTTGAAGAGGATCATTTACGATGATCTCGCGGGGTAGTTTGTCGGGTCTAATTGCAAACTCTTCTGAGACTGCAACAGCCTCATGTCCATCTTTGACATAGGCAACATAAGTTCCTGGGATCACCCTTTCAAAAACGAAAGTCGCATCACTTCTAATGGCGGTCTCGTATCTCGTATTCCCCTTAAAGTCTGAGAGGTGGAGCTTTTGTCCAAGGAGCTGGCTCTGCTTGGCCACATCCGAATGCCTGAGTTGGCCAGAAAAACCGCGTATTGACTGTGCTTTGCCAGGAACAATCCAGATTGGCAAAATCATTAGGCCAAAGAGAAGAGTAAATCGCCGCATTGCCAATCCTCCAGTCCTTCAACCTTCAAGGACGATCGCCGCAAGAGTTCGTGTACAATATTTCGATATTTGCCAAGTAGGGAGCGACTCGGTGCAATGCGATAGCGACCACAACCTCCCGCGGATGATCCCTCCCCACTGCTTTGGTTGTTTCTACGGGCGATCCGCCACGCGGAGATTCGCCCTCGGATGTTGCGTGGCTATCCTAAGTTAGGAGCATTGTCTCGCTCGGGTGCTTTGCCGTCAAGAAACTGGTTCATATACTCCTCCTTTCTGGCTCGACCGCCTTGTCTCCTGAGTGCCCCCTGAATGCCCCGAGAAATGCATATCGGAATCACAATAATTCAATGCGCAGATGAGTTCTATACGTCTGTGGATTGAGTTTCATGAGAGGCTTCGTGTGATGGCTTGTCTCGACTGAAAATAAGCAACCCCCAGCGCAGCCGCATCGAAAATACTCATGCAATAGTCCTCGCTCTTCCAGATTTTGCGAACGCTTGGCAGCTTTGGGGCAAGCTCAGGTAATTGTTTGGTGAGAGCAACAGCGATCGTGTACTTATTCCGATTGCAATCAGGGAAGGCGTTTTTCACGCCGCTTCGAGAAAGCAACTGGACCGGAATCCGACGTTTTGTTGCTTCTCTGAGTAGCGCGTTGCGCATCAGAGCTCTCTTCTTGGTGTCTGAATCGTGCGTCCTCAGCACGATAGCGCTTGGGGAAAAGTCATCCATCAATCCAGCGAACTTGGTACTGGCGGGAACCGTGGGCTCGTTTACTCCCTGCCGGAAACTTTTGACTCCCCAATCGAGGAGCCGTGTCGGACCTTCGAATGCCACGAAGCCGAAACTTCTTGAGCGCAGATCAATGGCTAGAATTCTCTTCTCGTTTGAGTGAAGCATGGAGTTTTTGAATCTTTTCGACAGCTTGAGACATGCAGTGTTCGGCCAACCACTGCAGTTTGTATGGAATGAGATCCTTGCCACGCTTCGGGGTTCTCGTTTGCAGCTCAACGGCCAGGGTTTGAGCACGGTGCCTCACCTGCTTAGCAACAGATTCGTAGGTTCCGGCATAGAGCTCGGAGAGCGGTGTGCCGAGGGCCGCTTGAAAGGCAAGAGCCGTACGTAGAGGCGGCATGTGCCTGCGACGTTCGTAGCGAGATACTTGATTTCCGTTTTTACAGCCAACCAAATACGCGACCTCGCTCTGGCTGAGTCCGGATCGTTTTCTGTAAGCTCGCAGATAATTCGCAAGTTTGTGAGACGTCATGTGGCAAGTGATGGCGCACTAAAACCGTAACGTGCTCAGCGTAAACGTGAATCGCTCTGTTCGCTAAACGGGAGATGTAGCTGGAAGTGTCGAAATTAAGCGTTTTGGGCAGGGAAATCCTATGTTCGGTGTCTAAGTTAAAGGCGAGAACTGGAACCGCCATATTTTACGAAATCTGGGGTCAATTCTTGATAAGAATCTGTTAAAGGAAAGATAAGGCAGCGCTACGGGCAGCACTGCACTAGGGAAAGAGGAGGAAAAGTGAGGTTTTGTCGGGGCTCGGAAGAAGATGCTTGACCTTACTTGCGTCGTTCTTTGTTGCGTTTGATCGAACGCATAAAATCCTGATAAAGAAAAGTTGGAGACAAAATGTGCTGTGAGGCCGAAAGCGCAAGAAACCCTCATATTCATTGGTTTTGACATCTCACCACCGCGAGCTAAACTTAGAAGTAAGCCCCGTCGAAGCAAGCAATTACCCTTAACAAATTCCATGCCAAAACGTGTTGTCGTGATCGTCGCCATTGCTGCGATTATCGTGAGCGGTTTGATTTTGCTCAGTGCGCGCCAACCCACTTCGCCACCACAACCCGCCACAGCTCCGGCTGTGTCGTCCATCACTCAACGGCCAACATCCGCAGTGCCAGTGTCAAGCTCAACGGTGCTTGTTTCCACTACGGCGCAGTCGTCTAGCTCCTCTGGCAAACCACTCTTGACGCCGCCGGGCTGGACAACTTTTGTTTCCGAAAAGTTCGGGTTCCAGATTTCCTACCCGAACGAGCCAGACAAGTTTCTGCTGTGGCACGATTGTGGCACTGAGGCAACCCTACCCCTGGAAGCTTCAGGACGATGCGCGATCAATTTTTTTACAGTGAGAAATCCCGGAGAGAATCAGGAAGACATAACTATTGTCGTTACAGTTTATCAAAAGGACCCAGCTATGCTTTTGGCAAAGTGGATTTCCTCGGGTCTTCCAGCTTTACAGGGAGTACCCAAAGGGGATGTTTTCCAAGCGCTCGCCGAAGCATATGGTTCCGAACAAGGCGCATCGGCCCCTGGCAAGATACTCACCCACACTGAAAACGACCAAAAGGACATGTCACAGTATGAGGTGGGCGCAGTAGTTGGTGGTGGCGGCACGCTGTCGTACACAACCTTGATAGCGAGAAACCAGTCGAAGTATGTCTACTCTGTCGAGCTTCTAATGCAATTTAATGATGCGGCCGGAAGCCCAACCGCGAGTGATCGTCAATATGTAGAACTCTATAAACGGATTCTTTCGACGCTTGTCATCTCGTCCTGATGCCCCGAGACTGGGTCTGAGGGCTTCAGGGGACAATTTGAATAGAATCTACTCCCCTGATGAGTTCTCCGCCGACGTTGAGTCCTTTTAAAATGCCCTTGGTATCGCCAGCTTGGAAGCCGGTCTGCTCAGTGTAGAAATGGCATACCAGATCCGGAAGACCATCGCCGTTGACATCTTCTCCACGCGAGTTGCAAAAAGCTAGGCTCGGCTCGGTGCCAGTTCGCCCGAACCTCAAGGAATTCACATCAACTTGGGAAACGGCATTGAAACTAGAATTGGACAATATCGCTACCGGAATCGTGCCCTTGCTCGTAAGATTTGTAGGGTTCTGCGAACTGCCGGGCTTGATGTCGATACCAACCGGGATCAAAGGTCGGATCGCGCTCCCTGTTGATTCGAATCCATAACCCAAGGTCGGGATGTCACTGATCGGAATATTCCGCGCCAACGTTAAGGTGGTGCCGGCCGCCTCCACCGTAAGACTGTATGTATCCGTTGGCACGGTGTTCGGCTTTGGAACAACGTTAATGAGATAATCGCCGGACTTCAGAGTCGGCGCAATCACTGTATCGTCGAAATCGGAATCCACAATGTAATAGAGTTGGTTGTTAACCTCCCGCAAGACCTCTCGATCTGTGAGACTAAGCGTATCAGGGGTAATTGTAAGTCCATCAGAGTCCGTAACAATCAAGCCAATTGGAGAGCCGGACGTAGTTTTCATACCGACAGGGGCGTGTTGTGGTCTCCGATACCCGGCAAAACATGGCTTTGTATCCTGCTGCGGGTCGGGGTCGCACGGCAGGAAACTTATGCTCTTCTTCGGATCCATGGTGGATCGAGCAGGTACGGTCGAAGGTATAACGCCATCGCCGGCCTCTCGCAAGTGTGCTTCGACAGTATTGCCCCCGCCAACGTACATAACGACATGATCGACTACGGTTTTTGTACAGGTGGCACGATCAGTAGTGTTCTTTGTAATTGTAGCATCGCAGGCGTGATGATAATTGAAGAATAATAGGTCCCCTGGTTGTAAGTCGGCGAAAGCCAAAGGAGTCTTTAAGACATTGTTCTGGTATTGGCCTTGCGCATTGGGGTACTGTATAAAATTATTGTCCTGAAACTTCGTAGCGCCGCTGGCGGTGTTGTAGGACCACATAACCAAACCGGAGCAATCAATTCCCCAGTCGCGGTGTAATTTTCCATCGCATACCCCCTGGACAACTTCGTCGGTTCGGTCGGGGTTACAGGCATAGTAATTATAGCCACCGCAAGCTGTTTGCGATAGTGTTGGTTGTTGACATAGTGTAGACCGGTTCGTAAAACCATTGCCGATAGTATCGGCATCAACCCAGGAACCATGGAGTCCCGAGAGATAATCGAATCCTTTCCCACCGAATCCGTAGGGTCTCCCTAACAGTGTCTGCGCTCGTGCGGCGGCTTGCGCTGCGAGCGACGGCGATGACTGCGCCGACAGGCGGGATACCGTGCCAGAGTCCTGGTTCGCGACCCAGATGTTCGTTCCATCGAAGGCCACACCAACCGGAGTTGCACCGACGTCGCAGGTGGCAAGGTTCGCTCCATCGCTCGTACGCAGGCGCACGACGGTATTCGAGGAGTTGTTGGTGACCCAGATGCTGCTCCCGTCAAAAGCGACCTCAAAGGGATACACACCATTGGCGGGGAATGTCCCGAGGTTCGCGCCATCGCTGGCCCGCAGCTTGCTCACGGTGTTGGTGAGCACGTTGGTGGCCCAAACGTTCGCACCGTCAAATGCCATACCCCGGCCGTTCCCTCCGAGGGGAAAGACTCCTAGGACGGCACCGTCGGACGGGCGTATTTTGCGAACGGCGGAGTTGGAACCCGGATATGCATCCTCGGTGGTCCAGAGATTGGTTCCATCGAAGAGGACTGCGGCCGGACTCCAGGGAAGGTGGTAGGTCGCGAGTGTGGTGCCGTCGCCTGTCCTCAGCTGCGTAAGCGTCCTGCCCAGGTAGTCCGTCACCCAGATGCTCGTCCCATCAAATTCGAGCCAGTTCGGTGCGTTTCCCGCAGCAAAGGTTCCGAGGTTCGTCCCGTCGCTCGCTTGTAACTTCGTTACCGTGTTGTCGTTGATGTTTGCGACCCAGATGTTTGCCCCATCATAGGCAAGCGAACTCGGGTCCCGGCCTACTGGAAACGTGCCTACGATTGTACCGTCACCGGCGCGTAGCTTGCTAACAGTACCGCCGGAGTGGTTGGTGACCCAGATGTAGGCCCCTTGGGACAGCACCGCGTATGGGCCCGGCCCTACGGGGTAATCCGTCCGTAGGAACGTACACTGCGCTGCTCCATTCGCAGCCGATAGCGCCAAAAGCAGACAAAGTACAAAGCTTTTCATCGCTCTATCTCCAAACGAACAACCGCCGAATGGCTAGGAATCGGCTTTACGCCGAACTGAGTCAAATTACCTAGTCGGGCGCGGCTTCGTAGGGAAGGGCCTTGCCTCGTTCGGGCTCACAGGCATGAGTTCGGAGTTAGTATCGTGCTCTTGCGAGGCGTTGGGCGGGAGTCTGCTCCCGGCGCCTGTGGAAGTCAACTACATTGTCAATAATATAGAGCGGCGTGGGCAGAGCCACGGGCAGCATTGCCCTAGGGACGCAGAAAGAAAGACCAGGTTTCGCGGCCCTCGGATCGATCGTTCAACCTTACTTGCGTCGTTTATTCCTGCGCTTGATTAGCGATTTATCACCTTGCGGCTCCGGCGCTACGGACGAAAAACAACAAAATCAATACGCAGACTATCGCGATGATAATGAGCGTCCTTATGAAGCGCTTCGCGGTCATTGCACCGGGGCGAGTGCCGGGTCCGTCTGAAACAGAAAGCGAAGGATGTGTACATAGGACGATGGCTTACTTACAGTCAATATCCAACAAGGCCGTCTGTCAATTCGGCTTGCCTCTAGCGTCAGCTCCACCCGCCCCAGAGGGAAGTGCATTCAGATCAAAGAAACCCATCCCGCAGAGCGAGGGAACCCATTCGAGCCCGAACCCCGCTCTCCCTGCGCCCACGGCAAGCAGCCCTATTCCACAGGCGCGAATTGAGTTTTAGCTTGACTTCCCCGGGGGTTGGATGTATCGCTTCCGGCCACGGGACCCATCCTGTCAGAAATCCCCAGCAAGAGGAGGCAAGTTATGAGGCACATTCGTCTTTGGAGCTTTACCTTCGCCGGTCTGCTCGCACTGTTCGCGGCAGCCCCCGCTTTGCACGCTCAACTACGTTTGGTGGCGCAGAAGTCGCTGGTAACCGACATCACGATCACTCCGCCCGACCCAACGGTCTTCGCGACCAATGAGTCGCCAGAGATTTTCGCCCTCGACGTTCCTTCCATTCCGTCGTCGGGGTACGTGCTTTTCACAAGCAGCGTCGTTTGGCAACTAGACGCGACTGGAAATACTCCGGTGCGCGTCAATTTCCAGCTTCGCTTCGAGGTGACCAGCCCGGCATTGCCGCAAGGCACTATCTTCAGGTTCGGCGTGCCGATAAGCTTCCTTCGCAACAACAGCGCCGGCGAAGTTTTCCTGGGGGGAACATCCGTGGATGCGGAGCCGTTGACCCGCAAACTCGCGGCAGAGTTTCTGCTCGCTGAAAACCCCAGCGCGCTTACCGAGATGACTGCTTCACAAGTTGCCGATGACCTGTTCAGGCAAGGTTTTCACGTAAGTGTTTTTGCCCGGTTGCGCAGCCAGAACGTCGCTGACGCGACGGTCAGCAACCCGAACGTGGCGTTCTTTAGCGAGTCTGGGTCGCAGGGGGGTCCCTTGGCAACCATTAGCTCTCCGTCGGCGATCCCTTTGACAGACTTGGATGGAGACGATAGAAGCAAAAGGCCGAAGCCAAAATCTCGCGGCGTGGCCAGCCCGAGATCCTAGCTACAAGGTGCGTAGTGTCGAGGATCTTCGAACGAGGAGCACCGTATGTCCCGTACCTCCAAACCTCCGCCGCCCAAAGCAAATATTCGGCGCGGACTAAGCCAATAGCTCAGCCCAGGTGAACGACCCGCAGAATTTCCTGCGTTTCCCTGCGTCAGCAGACGAACCCCCGCCAATTTCCGAGGCCTGTGCTGCCTCAAAGATGCGAGACCCAGCCCGTCAAAATCCGAGGCCTGGACTGGCGTCGCTGGACAGAACGCAAACCGTAGATAAACTCTAGTTAAGCCCCTCCATGCCCAACTCGCGAAGTACACAACCAAGCCCTCCGTGTGTTCGGTGCGGTTCGAAATTCACGGTGAAGAAAGGCAGCCGGAAGAATCGCTACCGAATCCTCCAAGTTTTTCAGTGCAGAGAGTGCCTCTACAAATTCACTACAGCCGCAGGAAAAAATAAGACGTATCCGCCCCACGTGATCCTCGAAGCGGTCTCGATCTACAATCTCGGCAACTCCATAAGCGATACGCAACGCACGATCCGCAAGCGGCTGCATGTCGACATTCCTGAAGGTACGATCCGGTCCTGGATACGATCGCATAAACCTCTTACGGCGTACGCGCGCATGCGCGTCATCGGCAGCAAACTTTTCAAAGCTGAGGCGAATATCAGTGAGCCAGGAAGGCATAAACAACGGCAAGTGGCAACGAAATGGAAACAAAAATTATGTTGCGTTGGCAAAATCGAAGCACATCAATGAAGGGAATATGCGTCGTGCAGCTGGGTCCAGTGCACTGATCGTGGAGCGCTTGTTCACCGAGCCATGTGGCTTGGCTTACGCCCGCGTGATAGAAAGTAAGTGACATTATGGCGAGGACGATTGCTGAGTACTGCCCCAAATTTCCGAGTCCGCCTTTTATGATAAGAGTCAGAAAAAACATGAAATAAGATAGGTGCTGCCTCGCAAGAAAATCGTTAAATAGTTTGAGCCCATTATGCGAGCGCGGACTGTAAAGCTTTCTCACGTCATTTGCCACGTAGACGCCGAAAATGGCAAGTGCGATTGATCCCAGCAGCAAAAGAATCCACTCGATATTTTTTTCATGGTCATTGACGAAGGTTTGTATTGAAACCAGCAGAGATCCCAACCACCCAACGCTAAAAGAAAGGGCTGTCGATACGTGTAGTGCTCCCCGCTAATCTAGACAGTCAGGGCCTCAGTTTTTAGTACAGCTGCGAAAGCTAAGAACGCCTCGCGGGGAGTGCGATTTCCGACTCCGCGATGAGGCCGGTCGTGATTGTACTCCTCGATCCAACGGG
>WNFA01000950.1_pt1 | contig 25841 bp, 49 predicted proteins | sample 5400481 | NCBI WGS metagenome assembly WNFA01 (sample SAMN13153340, study PRJNA577476) | soil metagenome | isolation source: 120 cm saprolite under Douglas fir tree site 2 hole 1 replicate 2 | place: USA:California | collected 2015-04-18 | reverse complement strand
CTGTGGTCTTGTGCCCGGTCGGGAGATTGCCTTCGACGACCATCATGTCATCGAGGATTTCGTTTGTTTGAGACAAGAGTTCGATGATTGCGGCTACTTTGTAACCGTCATCCATACGCTTCGCCCAGTCCGCATAGGTAAGTGCGGTGGTGCCGATGATTGCCATCAGTGAGGATCCTTAGTGAGGGTTAAGGTACATTTAGCTTCATCCTCTGTTCCTCTGGGCTTAACCGTTCTACCGCCATGCGGTGGAACTCAGGATCGGTTTTGCGCAAGATGCGGATAGATCGCTTCTGCGAGTGAGGGGCGTTCGGGTGCGCCTGGGGCTTTGTTGGCTTCGCCCGAGATCCCACCCGGCTTGATGCTACCGCCTTCGACGAAGGGTTTGAACATGATTGAGAGGGCTTCGACAACGTCTGGGTTGGAGCCGGCTCCAGTTAGGTCGAGGGCTGAGCGGAATGAACGGGCGAGGGATGGGGGTAAGGCCGAGTCGATAGCCTTGGAGATGTCAGTGCGGACGGCTTCGGATTTGGAGCCGAAGCGATCGGAGATGTCCGAGAGCCATTCCTTTTGGGTATTAGCCCAAGCGCGGTAGGGGGCTTCTACGGCTTCGCGGGTGGATTTGGCGTAAGTGTCGACTAGTTTCTGGGCCTGGTCTTGGGTTAGGCCGAGTTCTTTGAATGCCGTGGTGGCCTCAGTCAGAGCCTTATCATCGAACTTGAAACCTTCAGGGAGTTTGAAGTCGGCGTACTTTTCAGGGGCTCCACCTTCGCCTTCTTTGGCTTCAGGCTTCGCTGGATCAATCCCCGGTATCTTAGCATCAGGCTTGGGCTCTTCCTTGGAAGTCTCAGGAATCTTGGTAAGGAAAGAGCTACCATCAGGCTTCTTCTCCGGCGTAAGGGTCGTAGTCTCCGGCGGCGGATTCTGATCCTTCAGCGTCCCGCCCGTTTCCCTCGCCTGCGGCTGGTTGCCCTGTGGAGGTTCGTTGGTCACTGTCACGTCGGTCATTTGCTAGTTCCTTATGCGAAGCTTCTTGCATCATTAGGATGTATTCGGCAGGGCAATTTACGATGACGTCGGCAAAGAGTTGCAGGCCAACGTTTTGAGATCCACAGTTGAATGCGGTAATATCCATAGCTCCACGGACAAAGGGGGTGTGAAAGACGTTACATCTGGCGAGTAGGGAGTGCATCCAAACACGACCAAGGGCTTCTGACATGATACGCCGAGTGTATTCGATTCTGGCGGCTTCGACATGCTTTGCGGCCTTTTCTGCTTTGCGGACATCTTTGCGGTTACCGAAGTCATTGGTCATCCTCCAGCTACCATTCGCTGGACTAGGTTCTGGCCACCGCCTACATCGATTTGGGAAGCGTTAGCGCCAGCTTTGGAAAGGGCTTCCATCTGTGCGGCTTGTTGTTCTTGCACCTGCTGCTGCTCTCGGCGTTGACGGATGGCGGTAAGGGCAGCTGGGGAGCGGATAATACGTGGGGAGTTGTTCAACAGACTGCTGTAGATATCTAGAGCCATATCGAAGTCGAGGTTGTCGGTTGCGGCTGGGTCGATCCCGGCTACCTGTCCAGCGATCTGGAACATGCGTTCGATGGAGCCGGCTTGCGCTGCGTTTTGGGAGATTTCTAAGAGTGAGGAGAATTTGACCTCAATGTTCTTCCCAGCAACTTCTGGCGGGGGTGGGGGAAGGATGTTGGCGCGGAGCATGATGCCCCAAACGCGGTCGATGATGGGAGTGAAGACTTCGTTGTAGAGGCGTTGGAAGACCGGGCCAAGCATGATGAGGGATTCTGCTTTACGCATGTCCCATTCAACTGCGGTTATGTTGGAACGGGTTTCGAATTGGGAAGCGACATTAAAGAGGTTGTTGAAGAAGGTATCGCGGATGCGTTTGCGGACTTCTTCGAGATCGGCAGTGATGGAGGCGATGTCTGGTTTCCAGTTGCCGTAGGCGGGCTTCATGCCGTCGTTACCGGTGGACATCATTCCTTGCAGGAAGGTGATGCCGCCTGGGAGCAGGGAAGCGGGTTGGTTTTTGAGTTGGACATCGGCGACAAGGGGAGGGTTGATTCCCTTATCTATGCCTTGGGCCTTGCGCCTCGTCTCTTGTTGTAACTGCTTAATATCGGGAAGCGCGTCCATTCCAACGGAGCGGCCATATGGGTCGTTCCCGACGAGGTCCCATCTTCCAATAATGGCGGCCCGCTCGTTGAAGCCACGCTTGCGTAGGAAGCCCCTGGATGAAGTCCCCGACTGAGGATTAGTGGCCCCGCCCCACTCCCAATAAGTCTCGCGGTATTTGAAGTGTTTTGGAATACTATATTTCTCAGGATCGGTGTTGGGTTCAATGGCATGAGCGATAATGACCTCTCGAGTTAGCCCCGCGCCATCTCGGCGATCATAGAATTGTTGGATCATCGAGGAGCAATTCTCCCATCCGAACTCGTCTACGACCTGGGCGATGGTGTAGGTGAACTCACGGTAGAAGATGGTGGGACGGTACTTGCCATCGATGTCGACGTAGTATTCACCGAAGCAGGGGTTGATGCAGTTGATGACATTGTCGAAGTCTTCGTAGATGAGGTTTACGGCGGTACCGAAGACCACGAGGTCGAACATGAAGATCGCCATCGCGGTGTAGAAGTTGGATTCCGCAAAGACAAGGTACATGAGGCGCTCGCATTCGGCGAGCCAAAGGGAGATTGGAGAGGTTTGGGTAGAGTCGAGATGACCGATCTTAAGCTTGATCCAAGGCCGGGTTGGAGAGCAGGTTCCGGAGAACACCCCTGCGGCAAGGTTGCGGGCGGCAAGGGTTCCGGTCGAGTCGAGAATGTGTTGGTTTATCGGGGACCCACGGTTCATCTGGTTGGGGGTGATTAGCCATTTGTAACGTCGGGGGAGGATATAGTCGGCGAGTTCACGGCCGTGAGTCCACCAGCTGTAGCGGTTATTGCGGAGGCCGAGGAGGCGGCCTTGCTGGAATGAGCGCAGGCGCTGGTCTTGTTCTGAGGCAAGATCGGTATTGCGTTGGAAGTCTCTCCAATCAACGAGGGCGTTCATTTACGAAGCTCCCCAAACTGGTTGCAGGGAGGCAAAGCAGTCAAAAGGACCGTTATCAATACCTCCCTGCCAGTGGTGCGATTGCGTTTTTGGTTGCGCCAAGGTCGCAGTGGTGTGGCGTATCAGGCCGCGTGGGGATGGCTGGACCGGAGTGAATACCGGCCGCTGGCTTACCTTTCCTTTGGAGTGGGGCATGGCCCAGGCGTCGATTGGCGCTCGGTTGGGTTGCTGGATGGCGTTCATTTCAGGACCTGGAGTTTGGCTCGGCGACCTTGAGGATGACCGGTCTGGAGCCGCCGGGTTGGACCGGGCGGCATGGAACGACCCTGCGCGGCATCAGGCAATTGTCCTTGCTTGGCCATATCAGCCGCGGCCATTAGGAAGTTCACGGGTGAAGCAGGTGCGGCTTGGCCACTTCGCGGCATCATCTCAGGAGGGAGCATCGGAGCTTCAGGCATCACGCAGCCTCCAATGGATCTAGTTTGGTCAGCTCTGCAAGGCCCCACTCACTTATATGATGACTGAATGACCCTTCAACATGTTCGCGGATGGCTTCATAAGATTTGCCGTCAGCCTTCTCGACATAGACAACAGCGTAGTCACCTTCACGTCGAAGCCAAATTCCTTTGATTGGTACTAGCGGTCCGTAAGGCATCACATCTTCCCTGTAAGAGCAGCTGGGGCGGAAGAGCCTTTGGCTGGTAGCGCAGCCGCGCCAAGGAAGGATGGGGTTGTGGATTTCTGGCCTGGCTTTTTGCCGAGCGGTGATTGTCCGAAGACTGGTGGCGGGGGCGGTGCGGCCGGGAGTTGGGGCAAGGCATGTTGGGGCTGTTCGGGGGTCATGCTGCTTCGCCTTTATAAGGATCCCATCTGGGACTGTGAGGAGCTTGTACATGATACTCATGATTAACTTGCATGTGCTCCTCGGCATATGGGTTGTATTCGGTCTGATGGAGTTGGGAGCGCGGACCTTCGCCACCTGCGGCTATATGAGCGGCAAGAGGGCCACCGAAGGTTAGGGCTAGTGCGTCCAGATCGTCCAGGACGAGGCCGGGGTTGTCCGCTAAGATGTCTTCCTTCGGGGTGAGGATGATTTGGTCTTGCTTATTAAACGTATATCGAATAGCAAGCATTGCGCTTCGCAGGTCGGCATCAATGGGCAACAACCCTGTCCGAACCCAACTGCGGAGAGCACCATACATAGCCGCTCGTTTGTTAGCGTATTGCTCACCGGCGTTATCGAAGACGATTCCGGTGATGTCATCTTTGCCTCCGAACTGAACCTCTGTGACATAGAGATGCTTGGCGCGACAGTTGTCTACGACACCACCTCCGACGCCACCCCCGTCGATGAAGATTCCGTCGGGTCGCCATTGCTGCCAAACGTCGAAGACATTGTTGGCAAGATCAACTGTGGAGATGCCGTTGAAGACCTTCCTAGCAATGGTCCTAGCATCGCGTCCTTTACGTGGGAAGATAACAGAGTTGTTGGCCCCATATCGGGCGACGTCAACCCCGAGAGCCAGAGGTATTGAGGCATCTATGAAAACCTCTCGATCGGGAGACATTGCGCCATCGATATCGGAAGCGAGGAAGAACTCCATGAGGCCTTGGCGCGGGAATTGGCCTAGGATGCGGATGCGAACGTAATCGGAGTCGGGCCCGTAGATGTCGATTAATGCAGAGATACGTTTCTTGTTAGTGATGGGGACTTCTCGCGAGTCGATTGAAGTGGTGTGCCACATTGAGTGGTGGTGGCCACCTTCGAAGCATTCGCGGAAGCGGCCGGTGTTGCGGGTGGGGTTGCCGTAGACGAGCCAGAGGAGTTGGGTGTCGGCGTCGGAGAATGCGCCTTCAGCGGTTTCGAAGATGATGTCTTCGATTTCGCTCGCCTCATCAAACACGAGAATGAGCCGGTTACCTTTGTTGTGGAGCCCGGCGAAGGCTTGGGGGTTGGTCTTGGACCACGGGATCATATCGATCCGCCAAGTACGTTCGCGGGTGGGGTCCTTGGAGAGGAGGGCGGTAGCTTTAAGTTCGAAGTGTTCGCGGATCAAGGGGTTCAGGAGATTGAACCACTTGCCGAGTTCGGCCCAGGTTTTGGTCTTTAACTGCATCTCAGTGTTTGCAGTTATGACTCCGCGACAGTCCGGGAAGGTGGTAAAGGCCCAAAGGATTAGCTGAGAGACTGTGGTGGATTTGGCGATGCCGTGACCAGAGGCGACTGCTTCGAGAATGGCTTCTTCGGGGGTAATCAGGCCTAAACGGATGCGTTCCATTTGGGCTTGAGCCCAAGGCATCGGGCCATCGAACGCTTCGAGTTGGGTACCTGGCTGTTGCCAAGGAAATGCACCCATCACAAAGGCATAGGGGTCGTCCCTTACACTCACTAACCATTCGGCGAGTTCAGGTTGCAAAGAACGTGCCTTTCATGAAGCCCGTTGGGCGCAATGGAGGCAGGAACGGCGCCAATAGGGAGCCATGCCGGGAACCCATGTCACTCATCCCTGCCTCCATCATTCCCACCGGTCACCAATCGACTGGCAGGAATTTCGACATCCAAGGTCGCTCCACGGGTGCCGAACTTTGCGTCTATGACATTGCTTCGCCCCGAAGCTCGAGCGATCTGTTCCATCATAGCCGCGAAGTCTAGGTTTTCGTTTCGGTTCACTACCTTCTTGGAGTACCCAAAGCGATCCATCAAATCCGCTCCCACCGCGACCAAGGTCTTCAACGGGATCAACTCACCGCTTTCATCTGCTTCATCAAAATGGTCCTCAACTTGCCGGAGACTGCGGCGGATTAGCTCCGAGGCAGTCTCCTGGACTTCGTCTTGAGAACGCACGAAGGCTTCATCAACCTTGCCCCGATAAGCCGCAATGAGTTCGCAGAACGCGGGGTCCTTACGAAGTTGCAGGAGACGGTTGTAGCTGTAGCCGGTCAGCTTCAGGATCTCTTCGGTACGGAACCCAGCCGCAACCATCCGCGCCAAGCGATGATGCGTCTCCCGCATTGCCTTCGGTCGGTTCTGAGGCGGACGCTTCTCTTGCAAAAGCAGCATATCCTCACGCGTGAGCGGGCGCACCGAAAGGACCTTCGGCGTGCTAGCTAGCTTTCCACGATGAAGAGTTGGGTTCATAGCATCCTTCGTATGTAAACCTTAGGCCTGTCTTCTATCGGAGGCAGGTCCGGTACGTATGTCATCTGCTTCAGTAAGGCCCGAATGTCTTCAGGTAAAGGCATCTGCCCTTTTAACATCTCATTATACTTCGGCCGATACTTCTGAATCATTTCCCTTTCACGCCTATCCAATTCCAACTCAGAACAAGGCAAGACACAAATCCCGTCAAACACCGATCCCTTAATCGTCTTCTTCCCCATCGTCACCTTACGTAATCGATAGCGACTTGAAGCATGCGTGTAAAGCCGCACAAACAATCGCTTCGCTTGCCCCACATACACAACCTCTCCCCGCCAAGTCAGGGCATAAATCCCCGACTGCAAGATATCCGAAACATCAAAAAACCCGTCTTCTTCCATTGGCATGGCCCTTCAAAATTCTGATCCTACTCCCTATTATCCCATGGATCGCCCTAACGTGTCAAGTCTTTTTCCCAATTATTTTATATATGCTAAAGGGGGAAACTCAAAAATTATATTTTGCGGCGATGACAGTACTGCGGCCCCACGCAGAGACAAAATTTTGGCCCCCCACCCGAAGGATGAGAGGCCTGTGGTAGGCGTGGCCGTGGTATACGGTATGCCTAGATCACTCCTTCTCCTTGAGTAGATGGCCATTGGTGGCGATGAACGCCTTGATCTGTGCTTCGCAGCCGAAGAGCCTGTCCCACTGTGAGCGGTACAGCGTGACGGGGAAGCGGCCAAGGCCGTACACGGACAGTCCGCCTTTCTCGCCGACTTTCATCAGGATAGCCTTGGGCTTCGAGGCTGCGGCAAGGGCTTCGGTTTGCTTCGCGATGATTGCCTTGAGGGTATCGATCTCTTGCTGAAGGTTTGGAAGGACGGTCATTGGCATGTCTCCATCGGCGTGATTGCCGAGATCGCCATCATGCACCCCGATTGCGGCAACATTGCGGCGCAGCGATCACGAAATGTTACAAAGCTACGAGTGCAGTGCATCATTGCGCTTCGCATACTTCGAGGGTGGGAGCTAAAACCAAACCTTCGCTTACCCTGATTTACTCTCGATCTACCTGGTGTAGTGACATAACACTAGTCATAGAGGAGGGGTGCCGTAGGTAGGTCTTACACAACACACACACACACACACCACAATATACCCCCCACCCCCTACGGGGTACCCCCTGTCTACCACTGTTGTTACCTGACTATACTTGGTAGATCGAGAGTAAATCAGGGTAAACCGGAGTGAGGCAGGGTTGACAGCGGACGCGGAATGTGGTATACTTGTGAGTACAATCAAAGGAGTGTGTCATGGCTACACCCGGACCGAAGAGAGATGATCCGCTGCGCCAAGCTGCATTGAAGGAGAATGCACGGAGGCAAATGGAAGCGGAGTTTATGGAAGAATGCCGCACCTTGAAGCGGGAGGGGGCAAAGGCTAAGGATATCATGAGGTGTGTAAGGGCTGGGAGAAGGACTCAGGCTGGGGTTATTGTCGGGGAAAGCCCTGATGGCACGGCATGGGTCTTACGCCTTGCTAATGGCAGGCTCACAGAATATCTCAAGGGCTATTGCGAAAGGCAGACCTCACACGAGGCAGGGAAGGCCATACGCAGAGTTAGGAAAGAGCTTAGGCTAGAGCCCTTACCTGAGATTGATAATGAAGTGTATGGCGATGGGGATGTTTAAGGGCCCTTACGGAGTAGCTCTGACTAAGGGCATCACGAAATCGTGATTTCGGCGCCGCAATTCGGCCGCATTTAGGGCGTAGAATAGGGCACTCACGAAAGGCATATGACATGAGACTTATCCGCAGACCTCCCAGTGGTAGCTGGAAGCTTGGTAATTCTAGGATGGCCTCAACCCGGCGTTGGGTTATACAGGGCTATCCTTGGCAGGGGCAATTCGAAACATTAGAAGAAGTGAAGGATTACTTATCTGAGGATAGAATTGATTGTTTACTCTGTGGTAGAGCGTTAAAATCATTGAGTATGCATCTTGCTAGAATACATGGCATTTCATGTGATAGATATAAGGAACAGTTTGGTATTCCTTATACTTGCGGCTTAATATCCGCCGATGTATCTGATCAGATGTCTGAAAGAATGTCTTTAATTGCCAAGCATGAACCGTTACCTGTTCAGGGTATAAACTTGAACAGGCGTCCGATGTGCAAAGCTATCACTGCTAACAAAAGAGCTTTGGCTAATAAGTATCGCCCTATCGATCGAGCCTTGCTGAGTAAATATGGTAAGATGCAAGCTAAGGTTACTGAAGATATAGTTCGGGCTATTAAGGATGATTTAATCCTTGGTATGTCACACCGCAAAGCTGCTACTAAATACGGTCTTAGCAAGACCACTATAACTAGAGTGATCAAATCTTAAAAGGGAGGCTTATCGTAATTCACTCCACTTCAACTGTCCCTTACGGCGGGCTCCTGAAAGGGATACCCGCCTTAAGGGCGTGAGAGGACATAGATCACTCACGGTACGGCCCTCGGCCGGTGTGGAAGGTGATAGTTCCTACTCAGCACAAAGACGTCAGATGAAAGGACTATAGCAATGACTGACGCAGTTGCAGAAGCCTCCGTTACTCTTAAGATCAAGCTTAAGGGTGGCATTGGCGAGGTTGAGGTGGATACCTCAAAGATTGTCGACATGGATATCTATCAATACATCTTCCAAGTCGGCCTTGAGACCATCATCAACAAAGTGGGGATGTCCAAAATCGCTGTGGGCATCACCAAAGCCGAAGGCGAGGATAAGGTTAAGCGCACCGCGGAGATTGTGGAACAGGCCAACCGAACGGTTCAGGCTATGTATGACGGAAATCTCAAAGGAGCGAAAGCCACGTCCAAGCGCACTGGGGCTACACAAACCGAGGCCATGCGCCTTGCGAAAGCCTTGGTGAAGGATACCTTGCGGAGCAATGGGTATAAGATCAGCGCTTTCGACGCGAAGCAATTGACAGCCTTTGCCAAGGAGGTGTTGGCCGGAAACCCGGATCTTTACAAGCGAGCGGAGGAGAACCTCAAGGCCAGAGCGGAGTTGCCGATCAAGGGCTTGAACGTCGCAGCTATGCTGGGCGATATGGCTGAAGATGAAAGCTTGAAGGCAAAGCCAAAGGTTCCACCAAAGCCCAAGGCTAAGGGCGAAGCCAAAGCTACACTTTCCGCTGCGCAAGCAGGGAAGGTTGCGCCACGGCAGAAGCCCGCAGGGGCTACCGCTCACTAACTCGGAGACATGCCATGTACTTCGTAACCGTCTATGTGGCCAAAGGCACACGGAAACACTTCGGTCCCTTCACCAGCATTGAGGAAGGGGATGAGTGGGCTTCGAACTACATCTGCTCAGATGAAGCAATCCAGCGCTACGGCTGTGGTAGATGGGATAACGGATACATGGAAAGTCCCTTGCAACTGAGTGAGCAATGAGCACGGCTATTGGACAGCCCCCATAAGCTCAGGATCACTCAGCTTTAGCTTCGCCTCCAGCAGAGGCAACACTACGCAGCAATGACTACCGTTCGCAATGTAACGTCAGCCAAGCTATCGGCGGTTGTGTTCCTTACCACAAAGTCAGGATGCGTAGTGCCTCTTTTCTCCATCGCGAGGGTATGATAGTCCCATCGCAAAAGGAATGAGCCATGACTAATGAAAGCATTTCGGGGTTCTTGAACTCCATAGCTGAGGCGAAGCGGGCGTTTGACGCGGAGCCGGAGTACCAACAGCGCATTCGTAATCTTGAAGATAACCATGAAGAGCAGCTCGAGACCATTGCTAAGCGTGAGCTTCACATTCTCGGTTTGAAGCAAGCTAACGAAGAACTCATGCAAAAGCTCCGCTCTGTGGAGGCAGAGCGGGACGATGCAGGGTTTCGCGCTTTGGAAGCAGATGACAAAGTGCAGGGTTTGCTTACGCTTGTGCATCAGTTTGTCGGAGATGGGCTCAAGGCTATCAGCGCGGTGGAAGGGAGGGAACTGTTTGTCATAGGCAAGGATGAGCATCAGGGCAATATTGCATCTATCGATCTTCTCGAAGATGCTAATCGAGAGCTTAACGATGAGCTTCAACGTCTTCAAACGGATATGCGCCTTGCTCAGGAACAGCTAACGCGCCCTTTCGCTCCTTCGGTCGATACGGCATCCTCGCAAGGCGAAGGCACGGACCATTGGTATAACTCCTTGAGGCAGGATCGTGAAGGGCAGCGTGCAGTGGACCCTACTATTGCTTCCACTCCAAGCTCCATCGCACCAGAAGAGGTGACCAATGCCTCATCTGTGGTAAGTGGCTCGATTGAGTCCCAAGAGGGTCAGAGTGATGGCCCTTTTGCCAAGACCGAAGACGTTACCCCTGTTCCAAATGCTGCGTCCGCTGGTGCCGAGAGCGAAACGTCTGCTGTCTCCAACGCTTCGCCGCCTGAACGGAACCGCGACCGTTCCACTTTCTACAAAGGACGGAAGTATTACGATGTGACTTACTACGTTCCACTTCATCAGTGGCTTGAAGGTGGTGGGACGAGAGAAGATTACGAATGGCGACCCCTGCCTGAAGTGAATAGGGCTTCGCATCAATCCTAAGCTTGAGGCCCTGTGTAAAAGCGGGGCCTTTTCTTTAACTTGAAAGGTCAGAAGATGTCTACGGTAAGCAAGACAATGGCAGATAAGTTGGTAGCATGCAACGGCTGTTACAAGGACGACATGCCTGTGGTCCGCATCGTTGAATACACAAACGCTTGGGGCGGCACGGCCTATGGGCTTGAGTGTGAGCATCAAATGGGCCGCTACGCTCCAAGCGAATACGTGATCGACCCTAGGGTCTATTGGGAGGCTAAACACAGCTAAAGGTATCAGGTAAATCAGGGAGCTTGGTAGCAATCAGGCTCCTTGACTTTATGTCAAAACTGTGGTATACTTATGAGTACAATGGGGCATAATGGAGAATTTCATGCCGATCATTCTAGCTGCTTTTGTAGGTTCCCTCTGCGGTTCCCTAAGAACGCATCCTTTCCTTCGAAAGATGGAGGGTGTCATGTCTGTGCTACAGGTTCTACGTCCCGTTGCTTGTTCTTTGGAGGGGTGTCATGACTGACAGGTATTACATTTCCTATATTAGAATTCCACATGGTTGCTGTTATGACATCTGTATCAGGGATAGGCAATTTGCTCACGAGTATAATAGAGGAGAGTTTGAACATATCTGTGAGTGTGTAGACTTGGCAATAGCTGAGAAGATTGTGGAATTACTGAATAGGACTGAGCCATGAACTATGGCTATCAGCACGCTTTGCATGTCATTGACTGGCGCCTTTGGCTTGCCATTGTTTTGCATGTTGAACCACGCTTCGTTTACTCACGTAAGGGAACCTTCGCGGATTTGGACGGAGAAGAAGAACAAGATGGGAGGTGGAGATGAGCAACGAAGATGTAGATGTAAGAGGAAAGATATTCGCCATCTTAAGCAGCAATATGAAGGACAAAGAAGCTAGGCATATCATCCTTGCTTTGAACGATCTCAGCGACGATGATTTCGACGAGCTTGTTAGTTTAATGCAAGAATGGAAGGCATACCGATGACCATTCTCTACAACTGCCGCCACGCCGGGGATCAATACCGCATTACGAAGTTCAACCCCGAGATGAACGTGGAGAGTTCCTACCTATGCACCCTTGAAGAATGTGACTGTCCTCGCGGGCCACACCCTACCTGCCGTCACCGCCAAATGTTGCCAAAGTTCATTGCAAGGCAACATGTTGGAGATGAGTGGTTTTTGGACTTCGACCGAGGTGGATGGGTGCAGATGGACCCGAGAATTATATTGATTGAGGACATTGATCTCTTCGGACCTAGTACAACCTACTACGAAAAGCCAAACGAATCTATGCCACCCCTCCCTGAAGGCGTCACCATGATTTCTTTAGAAAACCCTGTGGCTGTACACAATGCTATCGCTGAAGCTGTAGGGGAGCCTGGGTGGGGAGAGATAAAAGCGGAGGATATTGGAAAGCCCGTTAGAATCAATCTCCCCCCTGACGCTTCGCCAACTCACATCAAGAGGAGGTTTTGATGCTAATCCCCTACACCTTGGCCACAGCAAGCTTGGCTCAGTTTGGCTTCTTGATTTATTGGGTGCTAAGATGACCTCCTTCGTTTACGATTTCAAAGACATCGCCACGCGAATGAAAGGGGAATTGAAGGCCTTCAAGACTGAGGAAGAGGTATTAGTCAAGGCTGCTTCACCACAGGCCCGTTGGCGCTTGCTAAATACAATAATCTGCAAGTATTGTCATGGTTACGGACGCGATACTTTTAATGATTGTTGTATAGTCTGCAATGGAAAGGGAACGGTATGACCGCCTCTTCCGCCAAATCCGCCGCGCCACCCTATGCCGTCCTAACGTGGGCAGATGAGATGAATATCTACATGCAACTCCCTTCGGTAAACGGCCCCTATGTGGCGCGATTCGCTCGAAGCGAAGGAGGTCTAAGCACCGGGTTGCATCACATGGGTGCGTTGCATATAGAGCACAGTGGGGAGCCTTTCCATCGCGCCGAGATACCTTCAAAGGCACTTGCAAAGCTGGCTATCACACAAAACGACCGCGAAGCTGCAAGGGACGTGTTGAAGAAACTGGGAGTTATATCATGACCGATCAAGTTTGTGCTTATGAAGATTGTAACAGACCAGCAACTATCCTAGCCTGTGGTAGAAGCGGTTATAATGATGACAAAGGACACCCAAAACCTGCCTACTATTGTGATGAACATGCTAATCTTGTGGCAGACGAACATGACCCTGAGTATGTAGTATACTGTCCTAGCTGTGAATGCAGGTTTGGAGTGAACTGATGAACAAGAACGAAGACCCGATCTCACAAGAACGCATCAAGGAGCTTAAGATGATGGCTGTGGGCTACTACGGCTCTATCTGCGATATAACTGAGAACCCTTTTGAGGTTGCTACTCTTGTAGTGATGATTCATCTAATGCTTTGGCTGGACGCTCGCCAACCTAATGCGGATACGAGGATGATGTTGGAGGATTATTGTAAGAACTTCATGGAGAACTTCGAGATGAATGAGACTCATGATAAGGGACAGATGCAGTGAGTGGGCTATTTCTTATAGCCCACTCAGTGAGGGGTGAAGCTGCATTCGATGTAGCTACGAAGATGGAGTGTCCACACTGCACAGGTCGTGATCTGAACGATGCCCATGCCTGCTTTGACTGTGACAGCCTTGGCTATTGGTGGATCATCCCTACGTCAGGGCATCGAGCCTTTCCCTACGATATCGTCGAGATAACCAACCTTCGCGATCTTAGTGGGAATGGCATTCTGGATATGCTTGAGACGATGCCCTCCGCTTGGCCCAACCATTATAAAGTAAACGCAGCCCCGAAGCTCGACATCACTTCTCTCTTTAAGGCCAATAGGCCACACATAGCGAGGCGCTTATGACCACTCCAGATCCTTCTTCAAACGAAGTCCTACGCCTTGTCGCTTTGCTACGCCAGCAGGATCAGCTTCTCTACAAGGTCAGCCAATGCACTACATGGGAGCAGATGCGGCCTTATCTCCGTGAATTGTGTGATGACATGTATGTGCGTATGAATGCTGAAAGCGATCGCATCCGCATCCTTATGATCCCTCAAATCCGGGAGGTTTATCTTGAAGCAGCACCGCAGGCGAATCCGGCTCAGGACAGACATCCCCAACCGGCCTCCCCATTGCAAAGGGCGCTTCAGGAAGCAATCGATGTTTTCGAAGGCATGAACGACGACGAGATCAATGTTGAGCTATTGCCTCGACTGCGAGCTTCCCTCTCCGAATCACCCCTGGAACAGCCCGCCATTTCAAAGAAGGAAATTCTATGACCAACTTCTCAACAAAGGGCGGTGTCGTCACCCGCTCTGACACCTACATCAAACTCCTCCACCACCTAGACGAAGCCCGAGACTGCTGTGCCGTCATCGCGCATTTGCATCAAACTGAAGACACGGATAAGGACCGGGTCATGGCAATGGGGTGGCTCGCGGTAGCAGAGTTGCAGAAGAGGATGCGGGAGAAGGTTACTGACCTTGCAATGGGCAAGCTTTTGTGTTGAAAAGGAGATGAGCCGTGCCAAAGATTACATACCTGAAAGAGTTTGATGGAGCCTTATGGGCTCGATTGGAACTGGATCTTGCCTCAAAAGACATGCCTGTTCATGTCCTTACTGATAGTGAGATCATGGAGATCAAACGTAAGGAACGCCAAGCATGTTGGGATGAAATTCAAGCTGCAACGTGTACGGATCGCGATTATGACTAACACCGAAGAGCAAGATGCCATCCTTGCTGCCACAAAGGCCTCCAAAGCCAACTTGATGATATCAGCCCTTGCCGGCACCGGAAAGACCTCAACTCTCTTACATGTTGAACGCGCCGTGCCACGTGGTGCCATTCTCTACCTTGTCTTCAATACTGACAATGCACTAAAGGCCATGTCCCTTGACCAGCTTAAAGATGAACGTAAGAAGGCTAAGCCCGGACATTCTTTAAACCCAGCGGACCGTATGCTGTCTACGACAAAGGTACGAACCTTTAACTCCTTGGGACATCGTATATGGGCCAATGGAAAGGGCCTGAACGTTAATGGGAAGAAGTGCAATCTTATCATGCAGGACATCATTACTGAATCTCCAAGGGATTACAAGGATACACTTTGGAGTGTCTATCATGAGGTCTTGCAGGGCGTAAGTATGGCTAAAGCCCTCGGCTACATCCCTTCAGACAACGTCAGGGGAGCCAAAGGGCTCATATCCCGCGCCGCCTTTCATCAAAGCTTAGAGGAACTCCCTGATGACCTCACCGCCGACCTCATCGACACTGTCCTCTCGCGTAGTATCAAGCAATCCTACAAAGGGCTCATTGACTACAACGATCAGATTTACATGCCCGCACTGTTCGGTGGTGCATACCCTCAGTTTCCACTTGTTCTCGTTGACGAATACCAAGACCTGTCACCAGTCAATCATACCCTTCTTAGGAAGCTTGTTCGAGGAAGGCTTATTGGCGTTGGGGACCCTTGGCAGAACATCTACGGATTTAGAGGAGCTAAAGCAGGGGGAATTGAAGAAGCGACGGAGGCGTACAAGTGCGAGGGATTGCCTTTGAGCATTAGCTTTAGATGCCCCTCAAGGATAGTGCAGAACGTGCATTGGCATGTGCCACATTTCAAATGGTTTACCGAAGGAGGCAGAGTTGATAAACCACTTCGCATTCATGTTAGCGATATTGTGGACGATACTACTATTATTTGCCGTAACAATGCCCCACTCCTAGCCATGGCCTTTAGACTTCTTGCTGCCAGTAGGTCTATTATCATTGCTGGGAGTGATATTGGCCCAAGGTTGATAGGTATCATGAAGAAGCTCGGTCCCGAAACCCTCCAGCGGGCCGGCGTTCTTACCTCAATCAAAGAATGGGAAGAGGACCGTCTGGAAAAGGAGTCGAAGACAGCTTCAGACATGGCTGCTTGCATGAAGATCTTTGCCCTTCAAGGCCGAGACCTCCGTGCCGCTATTGCCTACGCCGAGCATATCTTCAAGCAAACAGGTAGCATCCTCCTCACCACAGGACATAAGGCCAAAGGCCTGGAGTGGCCCAACGTCATCCATCTCGACCCTTGGTTGGTGCGGAAGGATCCTTCTGCTCAAAACAAGAATCTTGATTATGTCATCTCCACCCGCTCAAGTGACCGGCTAACAGAGATCGACTCTGAACAGATAGAATGGTGAACGAAGATGTCCCTCCCTACCTCACTACAGTCGTATCAAGACTGCCTCGATTTCTTCGAAAGGGTCGTTGATGACCCTAAGGGGGGTCGGGTTTGTCTTGGGGCGTATGCGGATGCGCATTACTTCCGTCTGCGGTGCAACAAGGCCAGGGTCTTGCACCGGGAAGAGAACAAGAAGGTGCACGAACCGAACATGCCTCTTTGGGGTTCAAGCGAATATGACCCTTTGCAGCTAAAGCTCAAGGAGGACACGGATGGGGCGTGGTGGGTTTATGCAGAACGGACAAGTCTGGATCCAAGCTCAGTTGAGCTTTTGAGCGAGTTGGATTGATGACAATAGATGAAATCGTTATAATAGCTCTCAAATCCACCTCATTCAAGAACTTTCAAGAACAGTTGGAGTGGATGTCTAAATACGAAGCTGAAATGGCAGAGGCCCAAGAGAAGTTTGAGGCTGTAGCATGGAGACATTTCGATGAGCACAAAGGTTAATCCCCTCTCTTATCTGAACTTCTGGGAAGAAGCCGCGGCGCTAGAGTTCGGGCTTCTTGTAGAATGCGCCAGCGAGGATGACAAGAGTGCTTTAGCTAAGGCCCTTTGGGAATGCCGGAAGCAAAGTGGGGGGTTCGTCAACTTGATGATCTTCCAACCCAATCCGCCGAATGTGCTTTTCATCGCGAAGAAAACAACGGAGTTACCGGAATGAACAAGACCATACTCGAACAACACTTAGAGGATGAACTGCAACGTGATCGGATACGTAGCATAGGTAATGCTATTGGTACCTTTATCGTTATATTGGGGAAGCTGACTGTCTTCTACATCATCTTTCATTTTGCCCTCAAATATTGGTGAGATCATGACAAATGAACAACTAAAGAATGCCTATACAAAAGTCATCAACAAACACTTCAGTGCAGTTCAGACTGATACAGATTTAGGGCGCACTGATAACTGGAAGCTTGAAAAGAAAGCAAAGCAGTTCTGGGAAGACTTCTATAATGCTGATGCAGAGTTCAAAGTCCTACTTGCAAGGTGCACACTCAATGACTGAAGAACCAACCGACCTTACCGCCCTAATATCTCACGACCCCCTCAATCTCACGAAGCAAGACCTAGACAAGATCATTGCTTATCAACGCAAGCAACGGCTCACGCGAGAAGCCGGAGGCCGAACGAAGAAGGCCACGGGCGAAGTGCCAGCAGTAGATATTAAAGCGTTGCTTGGAAAGATACAGAAGCCCTCAGTGGCTCCCACCAAGAGTGCTATTGGGCCTACTACAACAACGCCCGGTAAGGGCTTCATTAGGAGGCTTTAAATGAACGTAGTAGCCATGCCATCTTCCCAATACATGCCCGGAACCCACCTTCGCATTGCGTGGGACAGCACCTGCCTCGGTGCACTTAAGCAATGCCCTCAATACTATAAATACACCATGATCGATGGCTACGTCTCGAAGGATGAAAACATCCACCTTCGCTTCGGAGGGGAGTATCACAGTGCCATTCAAGATTTCGAAAACTTTCGCGCCAACGGCCTTCAGTTCGAGGATGCTCTAAGGGAAACCATCAGGCAGTTACTTGTCCGTATCAAAGATTGGGACCCAGACACCGGGACTAAGGCTGGGTCGTATAAGAATCCGCGTACGCTTGTTCAACTCGTGGTGGATTATTTCGATAACTATCGTGAGGACGCCGCGAAGACTATCATCTTAGAGAATGGCCGGCCGGCCGTGGAGTTAAGCTTTAAGTTCGAACTGGACTTCGGCCCTACCGCGCACCCTGACGTTCAGTACCTCCTCTGTGGCCATCTCGATCGGGTTGTCACCATCAACGACAACATCTTTGTTGTTGACCACAAGACTTCTCAGTCCACAATCGGGGATTACTGGTTCAAAGGCTTCGCGCCTAACAACCAAATGACCCTCTACACCTTCGCTGGGAAGGTTGTGATGGATATGGAAGTGAAGGGGATTGTTATAGAGGGGGCTCAGATTGGGTTGCAGGATTTTACCACTAGATTCGCAAGAGGGTTCACGTATCGAAGTGATGATTTAATCGACGAGTGGCTTGCCGATTTGGAGTATTGGCTAAACGCGGCTGAGGCATTCGCGGAAGCGGATCACTGGCCTCATAATGATCAATCTTGCGGGATGTATGGGGGGTGTAGGTTTAGGGATATCTGTTCTAAGAACCCTTCTGTGCGAAAGCATTATCTAAAGTCAGATTTCATACAACTACCAGAGGATAAGAGATGGAACCCCCTAGAGAGCAGATGATATTTCACGCACTAAAGAACGAAGAACTCTGCACTGATGGTAAGCCCCATGATTGGCAGGGCTGGGTTGAACTGGAAGGTGGTGGCGGTACCACTGTCTGTAGCCGATGTGGCCTAGATGCAATGCCCCATTCACTGAGGTACGGGTCATGAGTGAAAAGCAGATGAGGGCCATTCTTCCCTTAGGGAAGTTCCGCGTCGTCGAACGCGGACCTGATTACATCAAGGTTGGAATGGGTGGGTCTACAACCATGACCATCATGATAAACCATATGCATCTTTACGATATCAAAGATGGCGATCTTTTAACCTACTACACGGAGGTGCTCTTTGCCAAGCCTAGCTCAACACCAGTCTAATCAATTCACCAAGGTTTTGTTCCTTGGTGACTCTAAGTCAGGAAAGACCACCGCGCTTTGGTCCCTTGTTAAGGCAGGATACAAACTCCGTATCCTCGACCTAGACAATCTCCTAGACCCTTTTAAAGAACGGCTCTTGGCTGAATGCCCAAAGGAGATCGCGGGGGTGGAGTACCGCACCCTTCGAGATAAGTACAAGACTGGACCACTTGGAGTCACCTTAGATGGCCCAGCTAAGGCCTTCGTTGATGCTATGAAGATGCTCGATAACTGGAAATACGATGACACGGATCTAGGAAAGCCTAAGGAGTGGGGACCAGATTGTATCCTTGTGGTCGACTCCCTGTCGCGTCTCTGTGACGCGGCCTATGACTTCCACGATATGATTATCAAGCCCGGGAAGTCTGGGGAGAAGGATGGCCGCGCTGTCTATGGTCTGGCACAGGATGCAGTGGAGATGGTTCTAGCGAACCTCACCTCTGCCACCTTTGAAACCAACGTTATCGTGATCTGCCACGGGCAGTATATGGAACAGCCAGATGGGATTTCAAAAATATTCCCGCAAGGAGTGGGGCAGAAGCTCTCACCGAAGATCCCGCAGTACTTTCCTGTTTATATTAGGCTGAAGAAAAGTGGTGAGAAGCGTGTGCTTCAACTTGAGTCTGATGTGATGATTGATCTAGCCATGCCGAAGCTTAAGGCCTTTGAGACAAAGACCCTTGATGTTGATACCGGCTTGGCCCAGATCTTCCAAACCCTACACGGCAAGCCCGCCATGCCTGTGCCTGCCGCAACACAGGTGAGACCGAAGGCGGTAACGTTGCAGAGGAGAGTTTGATGATTACGCCAACTATTGGAAGTCCTCACACTATCGGAGATAGCCCTTACGTTGAATGGATGCCCTACCAAATCGGTCAGGCGAGGGAGAAGCTGAGCCGTGAGTGATGCAACCCTTAGGATCAAGAACCTATCCATCGCCCTTGAGGCGTTATCTCGAATCAATCGAGAGGGATCACATGATCTCTTCGATACCATCGAGGCATTGCTTCAAGACACGATCCGAGCCTTCCGTAAAGAAAAAGAAAAGGAGACCCAATGGCCACAACGGCCAGCTAAGCCTACCCCTAACTTCGTCAATCCAGACGATGTCGACGAACTATAACCCCTTACGAAAGCGTGACCAAATGGCTAATTTCCAAGACATTCTGAACAAGAATTCTGATGATATCAAGCCGCCTCCGACCCTTCCTATGGGTTCCTATCACACTATCGTGATGGGGCTCCCTGAGCAGGGAGAATCATCTGTGAAGAAGACACCACAGCTGAAGTTCATTCATAAGATCATTGCTCCGCTTGATGACGTGGACCCCGATGCCATCGTCGAGTTCGAGGCCGATGGTGAGAAGATCGCGGGACAAGAGGTCGAGAACATCCTCTATATCTCAGATAAGGCCGCAAACATGCTGAAGGAGTTTCTTATCAATTGCGGTGTGGAAATGGCTGGAAGGTCCATTGCTGAAGGCCTCGACGACGTGCCGAACTCGGAGGTCATCGTCAACATCAAGCATGAAGCTTCCAGGGACGGCAAGCGAGTGTTCTCGAAGGTCGGTTCTACGGCAAGGGTAAGCTGACAATGGAACAAGATACCACAAACCCAATGCCTGATGATACTTACCATCTCATCGAATTGATCCACATCCATAGCCGACTGGCTAAGGCCTGTTTGGATGGTAGAGCTAAGAAACTACTCGATGCCAAAGACAAGATCGAAGACCTTATCTTAAAGATGGTCGCTGATATGTCTTATGAGTAATTAGCTTCCTCAGCAAGGTACGCCAACTTGCCTTGCTGAGGGCCTCCTGCGGGGCACCTTAACCCCGCCAACTGCGGCCGGAGACGCAAATGTTCCGGCCGCTCTTTATCCATAATGATAAGGATGTGCGATGACAGAAGAAGAGGCCTTAATAAAGTTAGTACAGCTTGGCTGTAAGGGCGATCCTAATCTATATATCAGTATAAAGGGAAAAAATCCTCCGAGACCAACTATAAATATACGGATTGATCCTGAAGTTACTGAAGAGCTTTTAATAGAATTACAAGAAGCTTTGGGAGGCTTCATCGGTCGAGGATACAATGGTGTTAAGGCAACTACAGGCTGGATACTGTACGAAGAAGATGGAGCAGTACAAATCCTAAAGAAATTGATATGGCCTCTTGAAAGGACGAAAACTAAAAACGGTATTATGAAAGCAGGATATGCGCGTGAAGTATTAATCATCTGGCAGCAGAAAAGAATCATCCAGTAAAATCAGACATATGGAGTGAAGATGAAACCCTTCCAAATTAGCGAAGAGATGCAAACGGAGATGATGGATGGCCTCGCCACGCTTGCACCAAACACGGACACAAATGACCCCACTGGAGAAATGTTTGGTGCGCCGCGCCTACGTCGAAGGACGATCCATAGGTTATCTAGTGAAGGCGATGCACCGCTGCCACAGAACGATACAGCGGTGTCTCACAAAGGAACCGACAGTGCTGAGGCCTTGGCGGAAGACTCGATCAATCCCTCCCATTACCGACGCCATCCAAGCGGTATCGAATGTATTGAAGTCACTCGGCACATGAATTTCAATATGGGGAATGCCATTAAGTATATCTGGAGATATATGGATAAGGGAGATCCTATTGAGCAGTTGAAGAAGGCTCAGTGGTATTTGGATGATGAGATCAGACGGTTGCAGGGGCAAAGATGATGAACAAGATCGTATCCACAACCTACTACCACGATTACATCCTCATCTTTTGTGAGAACGGAGACATCTATAGGTTGATTGTGGAAGATATCACCCTTTGGAAATGCACCTTTCAACGTATTGCTGAATTCCGACCACAACCATGAAACCCATCTTCTTAATCGGCGAAGCCCAAGGGGAAAACGAGGCCAAGATCGGCAAGGGCTTCGTCGGAGCTACAGGAGCCGAGTTGCTTCGGATGCTTAACGACTCCGGCGTCATCACCCTTACCTCCGAAGACCGCTCCTACCTCTCCAAGTGGTACCGCACAAAGGACCCATGGACCCTTGCCACCATCTGGGACCTTCATCCCGAGTTGTACCGAACTAACGTCTTTCAACAACATCCGCCCGGCAATGACCTTCTATACTTCTGTGGTGGGAAGGCCGAAGGCATCGCCGGATACCCTATCCTGCAGAAATCCAAATACGTCCGAAAGGAGTTCCAACATGAGCTTGATCGGCTGGGTGACGAAGTGCTTGCTTGTGACCCTAACCTCATTGTCTGCTTGGGTAATTCTGCTTTGTGGGCTATGGCTGGCCGGACTGGTATCACTAAGCTTCGTGGAACGACTTGCGTCAGCACTCACACTGTTAGCGGCTATAAGCTTCTACTTACTTATCACCCATCCGCCGTCACAAGGCAGTGGGAACTCAGACCAACAACCGTAGCTGATCTAAGCAAAATTCTGAAAGAAAAGGACACCGACGATGTCAAACGGCCAAAATGCACAATCTGGATCGACCCGTCCCTGGCCGAAATACGCATCTTCATCCGCCGGTACATCCGTGGCTGCAAGATACTTTCGGTCGATATTGAAACAAGCGGCAACCAGATTACGAGAATTGGATTCGCACCCCGACCGGATCTTGCTCTCGTGGTTCCGTTCCATGACTCCCGAGCAAAGAGCGGTAGCTATTGGCCGACTGCAAAAGCTGAACGATCATGTTGGGAGCTTATACGTCAGGTGCTTGAGGATCAATCAATCCTTAAGCTATTCCAAAATGGATTATACGACATCCCGTTTATCCTCAGAACTACTGGCATTGCAACCCGGGGCGCTACTCACGACACCATGCTCCTCCATCACGCCCTTCAACCAGAAAGCCTTAAGGGACTAGCGTATCTGGGATCAATCTACACCGACCACCACGCCTGGAAGACAGAATACCGTAACAGTAAGACTATCAAGAGGAATGCATAAGATGGAACTAGACCCATTATTGGAATTGATCGTTTGTGCACTTAAGAATACTGAACTGGATTGTAATAGGTGGGATGATTCAGTTCAGCGTGAGTTAGCAACTGACATAGCAGAGAGGTTAGAGGCTAAATTTAATATCACCATCAAGGATGAGTGATGAGGATAGTTAACACTCATGAATGTGAACCAGAGGATCTCCACAACCATGATGAAAGAGAGAGCACATACTGCGGACTTGATTGTTGTGTCACTTCTGAAATCTTGGAAGTGCTCCTCCCTCAGTTGGACGATCATACCAGAAGAACGTATAGCTTCTCTCGGGCCTTGCAGGGCCCTGTACTCGAAATGCAACTGCGGGGTATATTGGTTGATCAGGCCCGAAGACAAGAGGCCATCGACCTCTATACCGACAAGATCGACCAGCTTGAACAACAACTAGAGCAGATCGTTCTCGACGGAGTCGGGATGCCTACCTTTTCTTGGCGCTCTAACCCCGACCTGCAAAAGCTCTTCTTCGGCTATCTCGGGATCCCTGTGATCCGCAAGCAAGGCCGCCCCACCACTGATCACAAGGCCTTGGAGAAGATGCAGATCTTCCTCGTGGCCCGACCGATCGTTAACCATCTCCCCTCAGAACCGGAGTTGACCCCGATGGACGAATTCGAACCAGCTACAATATCTCAGGAACAAATACTGGTCGCTTTAGCTCTAGCTACTCGGAATTTGGCACAGGCGGAAATCTACAGAACGTGGAGGAAAGCCTTAGAGGCGTTTTCATCAGTGATTGGGGATGGAAGTTTGCCAAGTTCGACGCCAAGGCAGGAGAGTCTTACGTAGTAGGTGCCATCGAGGGAAACCTCTTCAACGATTGGAGATATTTAGATGCTGTCGAATCTGGCGATGTGCATACAGCGGTTGCTCGAATCTGTTGGCCCAATCTTGGATGGACCGGTGATCTCAAGCGAGATAAAGCTATCGCTGAACGACCATTCTATCGTCACTATTCATATCGATTCATGTGCAAAAAGCTTGGACATGGAAGCAACTACGGAGGCCAGCCCGAAACCCTCGCCATGCAAACCAACCTCCCAGAGCCAGTCGTCATTGGATTTCAGCCAAAATACTTTCACGCCTTTCCTGCTCATCTACGTTGGCACGGATGGACTGCAAGTACCCTCCAGCAGCTTGGATATCTTATTACAATTACTGGCCGAAAGCGATGGTTTTTTGGAAGGCGAAATGATCCTGCAACCCTCAGGGAAGCCATTGCATACAATCCTCAGGGCTCGCTAGCTGACATTGTGAACAGAGCCATGCTCCGCATCTGGCGCAAGCGCCCTTGTTTCATAATGATGCAAGATCATGACGCCCTTACTTTCATGTATAAGGAACAAGATGAAGATAAAATCGTTCCAAAGCTTCAAGAAATGCTCGTGGAGGAACTCCCGCTTCAGCATGGCCGTTCGTTAAGCATCCCTTATGATTGCAAAACCGGGTGGAACAAAGGTAACTGGAATGCTGAAGCGAACCCTGACGGCCTCAAAGACTACGAAGGCCATGACGAACGGCGACGCCAGCCGAAAGTGTCGGTCATGGATCGATTGCTTCATAGAAAGTACTGAGGCTTTGGGAAGCCCCTGCATTTTCCGGAAGTGGTCGGCGATTTCTATGCTGGCCGCGGCGGTGGAGCAGCGGGTTTATGTTATATCTGGAGGGGATAAGCTTCACGCCAATATCTACTGTGCCTTGATAGGGCATCCAGGCACCGGCAAAACGCGAAGCATTTACCGCGCCCGCGACTACTACATGACAATGGAAGGGGCACCTATAGCCCCAACCTCAATGACAGATGCTTCAATGATTGATGCGCTAACGCATTATAAACGAACCGCGATGTTGCCGGAACCGGACGGGCCTATTGAATATAACTCAATGTACATCACAGCGGATGAACTCTCGGCGTTTATGAAAGCCTATGATGAAGGTGCTATTGGGACAATGTCTGCGTTTTATGATCCTAAGGCCTACGGGCAATGGCGGCGGGGGAATGATCTTAAGATTAAGATAAAGCGGCCACAACTAAATCTCATCGTGGGCACAACCCCCTCGAACCTTCTCCACTACATGCCTGAGACAGCATGGGAGCAGGGGTTTACGTCGAGGATAATAATGGTTTTCTCAGATGAAAGGACGATTGGAGATGACTTCGCACCTGACGTTGATACGAATCTTAACGATAATCTTATTCATGATCTACATAGTATTGCAGGTCTTGTCGGTAAGTTTACGGTTACCGAAGACTACCGAAGCTGCGTCAATCAATGGCGGAAGCTCGGAGAGCCCCCAGTTGTGTCACACCCCAAACTTATCCATTATGGGACCCGACGGCGTGTCCACCTTTATAAGCTCAGCATGGTGTCAGCCATTGAACGATCTGACTTGCTTGTGCTCACTCGTGACGACTTCAACCGAGCGATGAATTGGATGACAGAGGCGGAAGCGGCCATGCCGGATATCTTCAAGGCTGGAGCTGGCAACGCCGATGCGAAAGCAATGGATGAGATCTTCCATCATGTCCTGACGATGCAGATACGGGGCCCTGTGATAGAAAGGAAGATTATCAACTTCGCCAAGGACAGGGTGCCGCTACACTCTATAGAGAGAGTGGTCCAGATCATGATCATGGGGGGAAGGCTTAAGGTGGTGAAACAGGACTTCCGCACTGGGCAGAGGTTCTTCAAGGCGGAAGTCCCGGATGTGGATGAGGATGGGAGTCTTATTTAGCGTTGCTTATGCTCAATCCACCCATCCCCACGGCGCAGATCACTTAGTTCATGTTGTAGATTAATTACAAGACTAGTCAGATTATCAATACGAATATCCTGCACCGCAATCTGAGTGATAATCTGTGCGAGCTTCTTTAGCTCTTCTTCCATCGATTCCAACTCTTCCTTGAGATCTTTCGTACTCCAATCATTGCGAAGAACCATTGCATAGCCTCCTGAGAGGAAGAGGACTGTCTGCATGCCAATACCTGCTATTATTTCCCACGCCATGAGACAGCCCTCTTTGAGTTTAATACTTGAACGACACGCCTACGCGGCCGCCATTGCCCATCTTCCCACAGGAACCGCCAGCGCAGAAGCTTTGGGAATTGAGTTGCCATCCAGCCCAGGTGTCGACGACGACTCCATCGCTAAAGCGAGACAA
>WNFA01001366.1_pt1 | contig 25866 bp, 24 predicted proteins | sample 5400481 | NCBI WGS metagenome assembly WNFA01 (sample SAMN13153340, study PRJNA577476) | soil metagenome | isolation source: 120 cm saprolite under Douglas fir tree site 2 hole 1 replicate 2 | place: USA:California | collected 2015-04-18 | reverse complement strand
TGATTCTCGGCGTCACTATATTCGATACAACGCTGGTCACCATTTCTCGCGCGCGGCGAGGACTGCTGCCGTTTGCGGCGCCCGGAAAGGATCATGCCGCGCACCGGTTGGCGAACCTGGGATTGGGGCAGCGTGGCGCCGTGCTGGTGCTGTATCTGCTTGGCGCGGTAAGCGGCGCATCGGCAGTGTGGGTTTGCTATATTCCCTCGCACGCGGCGCTGCTGTTCGCCGCCGTGGTCATCGCGGCGCTGCTATTTGCGATTGCGATGCTGGAGAAGGCGCCGTACGAGCGGCAGGCGGTAAAGCCACTCGGATCGCCTGCCAGCTAACTTCGGCGTTTTCTCTACAGTTTCGCTGCGATCGAGGTTTGCCGCGGTAATCGAATTGGCTATACTTACGCTCACTCACCCACCTCTTCAGCACTCAGCGGGTCGGGAAAGTTACCCGGGGAACCTCGGAAGCCAACGTGAATTTACACGACATGCTGGTGGGCAAGGCGGAAACTATTGCAAGCGAACCAGGGAAAAAGCCGACGCGAACAGAATAACGAAGAAGTAATAGTCGTGGGAGGGTCGGCGGCCGGATTTTACACCGCCGCCAAAGTGGCTCACGGCGGCAAGCGTGTGCGTGTGCTGGAGTCCCAGCGGTGCGTGGAGCCGGTGCCGCGGACGCTGATTGTGACGGATCACTTCCGCAAGCAATTGGGAGCTTCGGCGAACGAGAGCGTTCTAAACGAGATTCGACGGTTCGAACTCTTCACGGATGGCCGCTCCGCACAGGTTGCGCTGGCCAAGCCGGACCTTGTCATCGAGCGCGCGAAATTGATCCCGGCGCTGGCCCGGGAGGCGCGACAGGCTGGCGCGGAGATTTCTTTTGATACCCGCTTTCTGGGACTATCTCCCGACGCGAATGGCATTCAAGTGCAGGTTGAATCCAGCGGACGGCGGGAAGAGTTGCACGCCAAGAGCGTGGTGGGCGCGGACGGCGCGGCGAGCCGCGTGGCGCGAACGGCGGGCTGGGCGCCCATTGAAACAGTGCCGCTGGTGCAGGCGATTGTGCGCTTGCCGAAAGACTGCCCGGTGGATACGACGCGTGTCTGGTTCGTGCCGGACGACACGCCGTATTTCTACTGGCTGATTCCGGAATCGGCGGAGCGTGGCGCGCTAGGCGTCATCGGAGAGGACGGCCGGGATGCCTCGCGATGTCTGGCGCGATTCCTGGACAAGAAGGGAATCGAGCCGCTCGAATGGCAGGGCGCGCGAATCCCGGTGTACAAGCGGTGGGTGCCGGTGAAGCGGCGGGTGGGAAAAGGGAACGTGTACCTGGTTGGGGACGCCGCGGCGCAAGTCAAAGTGTCCACGGTGGGAGGAATCGTTACCGGCTTTCGAGGGGCGCAGGCTGTCGCCGAGTCCATTTTGCAAGGCGGGCGCGGCACGGGACTGCTGGCCCTGCGGCGCGAACTAAGCACGCACTGGCTGCTGCGGCGCACGATGCATCATTTCCGGCAGGAAGATTACTCGCACCTGGTGGACCTGCTCAACGCGGCCACGCGGGATACCCTCAGCGAGATTACGCGCGACGAGTCGACGCGGCTGCTGTGGAACGTGCTGCGGCGCCAGCCGCAACTCGTACTGCTGGGGCTGCGCGGGCTGCTATTGGGCTGGAACAGCAGGCGACGCTAGAGCTGCTGCACATGGGAAGGTGTGCGAGCATAAAGAATCTCGGCGCGGAGGACTGGATTGCGTCTCTCTGTAGTTGGATGTGGTTATGTTGGCCTGGTGACCGGCGCATGTCTCGCCGAAGCGGGGCATGAGGTCATTTTTACGGACATTGATGAGGAGCGGATCGCGCGGCTCCAGGCGGGAGGCGTACCGATCTTTGAGCAGCACCTGGACCAAATCCTGGCTTCGGCGCGAAGGGCCGGCAAGATCTCGTACACCTCGGACGCCGGCGAAGCGATACGCAGCGGCGATGCCATCTTCATTTGCGTCGGCACACCGCCAAAGGAAAACGGCGATGCGGATCTCTCCGCGATCGACCACGTGGCGCGTCAGATTGCCACCGAAGCGCGAACGCCGAAGCTGGTGATCGAAAAGAGCACGGTGCCGGCGCGCACTGGACTGGAATTGCGCCGCGCGCTCACAGCCTACTCGTGCAACAGCGGCTTGGCGTTTCGCGTGGCGTCCAATCCAGAGTTCCTTCGCGAGGGGACGGCCGTTTCGGACTTCTTTCATCCTGACCGCATAGTGGTGGGCGTGGAGGATGAGGCTTCGGCGCGCGATATGCGGGAGATTTACCGGCCGATCGTGGAGCGCTCCTTTCGCTGCCCGGTGCACAATGGCACGTGTCCTCCGGGGAATGCCGTGAATCTGCTCATCACTACGATCAATAGCGCAGAGCTCATCAAACATGCTTCCAATTCATTTTTGGCGCTGAAGATCAGTTACGCCAACGTGATTGCCGATCTTTGCGAGAAAATCGGAGCAGACGTGGAGGAAGTGACGCACGCGATGGGATTGGACCCGCGCATCGGCGAGCAATTCCTCCGCGCCGGGCTGGGCTTTGGCGGTTTTTGCTTTCCCAAGGATTTGCAGGCGTTCGTTCACCTGGCCGGCACGGTGGGAGTGGATTTCGACATTTTAAAGGCGGCCGAACGCGTCAACAAGCAGCGCATCGAGAGGTTTTTCGAAAAGGTGCGCCGGGCCCTGTGGGTGGTCAAGGGGAAACGCGTCGCGGTGCTTGGGCTGGCGTTCAAGGCGAATACCGACGACATCCGATTCTCGCCAGCGTTGGAAGTGGTGAAGGAACTGCTCCGGCAGGGAGCGCAGGTGCAAGCCACGGATCCTGAAGCGATTTCGAAAGCCAAGACGCTGTTTCCCGCAGCCAGCTATCACGAGGATCCGTACGATGCTTTGCGCGACGCAGAAGCGGCGCTGGTCTGCACGGAATGGGACGTATTCAGGGACCTGGATTGGGAGCGCGCGGGAAAACTCATGGCGCGGCGGCTGGTGGTCGACGGCAGGAATCTGTATTTGCCGTCGCGGATGCGCGGGCTGGGATTTGAATATTATTCGTTTGGGCGCGAATAATTTCCAACGATCAGCGGGAAAAGCGAAAAGCGTTACTAGGCGCCGGCGGTCTGCTTGCTTGCAAAATACTCCTTGAAATAGTCGAGCGTGGTGCGCAGGCCCTCCTCCAAACCCACCTTCGGTTCCCAACCTAGAATGCGCTTGGCTTTGCTGATGTCCGGGCAGCGCTGCTTGGGGTCGTCTTGCGGCAGAGGCTCGAAAATGATCTTCGGCGCATTTTCAAAATGGGTGCGAATGCGCTCCGCAAATTGGAGGATGGTGATTTCCTGCGGATTGCCAATATTCACGGGCAAATGCTCATCGGATAACATCAAGCGATAGATACCCTCAATCAAATCGGAAACGTAGCAGAAGCTGCGGGTCTGCTTGCCATCACCATAGACCGTGAGGGGCTTGCCGGTGAGAGCCTGGTGGACAAAGTTAGGGAGAGCGCGGCCGTCGTTGAGACGCATGCGTGGCCCGTAAGTATTGAAAATGCGCACGATGCGCGTGTCCACGCGGTGGTAGCGGTGATAGGCCATAGTCATGGCTTCGGCGTAGCGCTTGGCTTCGTCGTAGACGCCGCGAGGTCCGATCGAGTTCACGTGACCCCAATAGGTTTCAGGCTGCGGAGAAACTTCCGGGTCACCGTAGCATTCGCTGGTAGAAGCCAGAAAAAATTTGGCCTTTTTGGCGAGGGCGAGACCGAGTGCGTTGTGAGTACCCAGCGCACCGACCTTGAGCGTTGGGATGGGCATTTTCAAATAATCAACGGGGCTGGCGGGGGAAGCGAAGTGCAGGACGTAGTCAACGGGGCCGGCGACGTCGATGTAGTTGCAGACGTCCGCGCGCGCGCTGCGGAAGCGAGGGTGCTTCCGTAGATGAGCGATGTTCGATTCCACGCCGGTAACAAGGTTGTCAAGCGCGAGAACGTCCCATCCCTCCACGATCAGGCGATCGCAGAGATGCGAGCCCAGGAAACCTGCTCCGCCGGTGACTACTGCGCGCATGCACACCCCCGAGAAATGGCAACCGACAATTTTATCGCGCTGGGCGGCGATTGACCACACTGGCGGGCCGCGATACCATGCGCGCGCTTGCTTATGCACGGGAACATAGATGCACCGCACGTCCGGCAGCGTCACTTGGCCCAGGCGATTCTTCCCACCTTGGTTGTTGGGCTAATCGTCTTCGCCGCAATCATTTTCCTCGGCGTGGGCCGGTGGCTGGTCGTGGAAGATCCGCTGGACAAGGCCCAAGCGATTGTGGTCCTCAGCGGACGAATCCCCATGCGGGCCAAGGAAGCGGCACGCTTGTACAAGGCCGCCTACGCACCGCAAATTTGGCTGACGCGTGCCAATGAACCTGCCGCCTCACTACAGGAGATGCATATTGCATACCTCGGCGAGGAGTTCTTCAACTCGCGAGTTTTGATGCACGAAGGGGTTCCTTCGCAGGCAATCCGGGTGCTCGAGCCGCCGATAGACAATACGGCGGATGAAGTCCGCACTATTGCAGCCGAATTGGAGCAAGAGAAGGGCGCCGCGGTGATTATCGTCACCACGAAGGCACACACGCGGCGCGTGCGAACGCTGTGGAGAGAGCTTGCGGGTGGGAAGGGGAGAGCCATTGTACGCGCCGCTTCCACTGACCCGTTTGCGCCTGATCATTGGTGGCGCGCGACCGGTGATGCACTAGAGGTAGTGCGCGAAGTTCTGGGTCTATTGAATGCATGGACGGGCCTGCCTTCGCATCCTTCGCGGTGAGGCGGCAATCAAAAGAAGAAAAACCTTCTGCGGCGGGGCGAAATCTTTGCGTCGGGGATTTCCGGGACGTACGGAAGGTCGCGTCCTTCAAAAGCGGCCAGCGGGTTTTCGAGAAATAAATCGCGTGCCTTCTCGTCGCCGAATTGCTCGGCTACAGCGTCATACGCGGGCTGCAATCTCAGCGGCCGGCGCTTGGTGTTGTGCGCATCGCTGGCGACGAAGTGCACGAAGCCCTGCGCGATCCAGCATAGAGAATCTTCCTGCGCGCGCGGACCGAAGGTCCCAGTCAATGAGCCGGCGGTGACCTGCACAAAGCAACCCAGCCGCGCCCATTTTGCGAGCCGCTCCGGCTGGCGGCGAAGGATGGCGTTGCGCTCGGGGTGGGTGATTATGGGCCGCAGGCCCTTGAGCTGCAAACTGTGCAGGGTGTCGTCCATGGAGGGGGGTATGGAGATTTCGTTGAACTCGACGAGCAGGTAAGCGTGCTGGTTGATGCAGAAGCGCGAGGCGTCGGCCCGCAAAGCCTCAAGATTTTCGGGGTTGAGATGAAAGTCGCACCCGGTAGCCAAGTTCAGCCGATCGCCGATTTCGGTTTGCAGGCGTTCGCGCAGGCGCTGAACCCGCGCATAATCGAATGAATAATCGTCGCTGCAATGCGGCGTGGCGACGACATGAGTGATGCCGTCGGAGATCGCCGATTCGGCCATGGCCAGTGACTCTTCGATGCCCTCGGGGCCGTCATCGAGACCTGGCAAAATGTGGCAGTGCACATCCACCATGGGATTCACAAACTCCTCGCAGCGCTAGCACCGCAGTGCTGCCATATCTGAGTCGCCCGCTACGTCCGAGCGAACAGTCATCCGCTGGTTGCTGGATGCCGCTTACGCCTGCAACTGCCGGCTGGAAGCGCTTGGGGCGGGTGCCTACTATCTTGCTCCGTTTTGCCAGGCAATCGCAACGCGTCTCGGGGAAGACCTTCGGGTGGGTGTTTTTGTGTGTGCGCCGGGAACCCTGTTATATTTATTCGGCTCTTCAGCGGGCTTTGCGGCCCGTGTATTTCAGAACAGTTTAGGAGTGCGACGCAACTCATGCCAATTGACCGGAAACCTGAATTCTTCAAGGGCGCCCAACTTAAGGTCGCCATCATCGGATGCGGATATGTTGGGTTGCCGCTGGCGCTGCGTTTCGGGGAAGCAGGGCACAGGGTGACCGGATTCGACACCGATCCCAACAAAGTGAATATGCTGAATGCGGGGCGGTCGTATATAAGGAAGCAGACGCCATCATCATTTGCGTGCCGACCCCGTTGGACGAGCGGCGCGAGCCGGACCTGAGTTACGTCGTGCAAACAGCCATCTCGATTCAGCCGCACCTGCAAAAGGGGCAGCTCGTGGTGTTGGAATCCACAACGTACCCCGGGACCACTGAAGAGTTGGTGCTACCAATTTTGGAGAAGGGAGGGTTGCAATGCCCGATTGCGGCGGGGCCGGAAAACGAGAATGTGGCATGCCATTTTTGGCTGGCGTTTTCTCCGGAGCGCGAAGATCCGGGGAATAAGCAGTTTGGTTTGGCGCAAATCCCGAAAGTCGTCGGCGGAGTGAATCCGCCGAGCGGGCGCGCGGCAGTGTCGCTGTACGGGCAGGTTGTGGCGCGCGTTGTTCCGGTAAGCTCCACTCGCGCCGCGGAAATGACCAAGCTGCTGGAAAATATTTTCCGCTGTGTGAACATCGCCATGGTGAACGAGCTGAAGATGCTCAGCCTGCGCATGGGTATCGATATCTGGGAAGTGATTGACGCCGCGGCGACGAAGCCGTTTGGGTTCATGCCTTTTTATCCGGGGCCGGGACTTGGCGGGCACTGCATTCCGGTGGATCCGTATTATCTTTCGTGGAAGGCACGCGAGTATGACTTTTCGACTCGCTTCATCGAGCTTGCCGGCGAAGTCAATACGGCGATGCCGTATCACGTCGTTGACGCGATTGCCGCGGCGCTGAACAATCACAAGAAAAGTTTGAAAGGCGCGAGGATTTTGATTTTGGGCGTGGCGTACAAGAAGGACGTGGACGATTTGCGCGAGTCGCCGACGCTCAAGATCATGCAGCTGTTGCAACAACGCGGCGCACAGCTCGATTACAACGATCCGTATTTCCCGCAGCTCCACAAAATGCGGCATTACAATTACGAGAATATGAAATCCGTGCCGTTGAATGCGCAGGCGATTGGCAGCTATGACGCGGTGATTGTGGCCACGGATCACTCCAGCTACGATTACTCCGCGATCGTGGACGCCGCCAAGCTGGTTGTGGACACGCGCAACGCCACGCGCCGCGTGATGCGTCACCGCGACAAAATCGTTCTCTGCTAGGCGCAAATGACTGCCTCCACCGAGGAAATCCGCCGCCAGCTAGAGGAGAGCGCGCGCGTCAAGCAGGCATTCTCCGACGCGTTGATTCAAAATATTCTGCAATTTGCGCGCAAATGCGCCGCAGCTTTACGCGGCGGCGGCAAAGTCGTGTTTTTTGGCAACGGCGGCAGCGCCGCTGATGCGTTGCACCTCGCGGCAGAGCTGGTGGTGAAACTGCGCGACGATCGGCGCGGGCTAGCGGCTTTGGCGTTGACCGCCAATCCGTCGGTGCTGACCGCGGCGGGAAACGATTATGGGTTCGAGCAGATTTTCGCGCGTCAGATCGAATCGCTTGTTTCGGCGCAGGATGTGCTGGTTGCTCTCTCCACCAGCGGCGAGAGCGCAAACATGTTGCGAGGAATCGAAGCTGGTCGGGGGCGGGGCGCTTTTCTAGTGGCGCTTACGGGTGAGTCTGGCGGTGCGCTGGCGAGCAAGGTGGACCTGCTGCTGAACGTTCCTTCTCGCGATCCGCAGCGCATTCAGGAGGCGCACATCACTATCGGGCACATCGCTTGTTCCCTGATCGAGCAGCTCGCGTTGCAGGAGTAACTGCGACTCCGCTTCCAGGTTTACGTCTACTTTATTTTCACTAAGGCCACCCGCGCGGTCGCGAACGGCACTACGGCTTCGAGAAGCACGGGGGTTCGCCAAGCGTTGCTTGCAAGATACAGGGCGAAATGGGCGTCCTTCAATTCCGCTCCAGCGTCGAACACGCGAACTTCGATCTTTGAAGCGGAGAAGCTGCCCGCCGGCACGGCGATATTTTGCGCCGGGCCGTCAAGCCTCGCACTAACGTCGTACAATTTGTGGCCGTCGTAAACCGGGCCGCGCACTTCGTGGATCTTCGTCCAATCTACGGTGCGCAAATACTGCATCAGGCCCAGGGGATCGCGCGTTCCAGGCGCAACACGAGTCTGCGTCGCATTTGCTGCGGCGCGCTCCGTGCTGGTCGTCGTCATACGCTGGACGGACTCCTGTTTTTCTCCGCGCTCGTTTAAGTGCATTTCATATTGCAGGCTCGAGAGCGTGGCTGCATCGCTGTAGGAATCAAACTGATCGTCAAGCTCGAATACCATGCGCAGAGGATTCTCCGTTCGTGCGAAGGCTTGCAGGTGCCAGGCATTCTTCCCGAAGAAGTCGCGGCGATCGACAATTTGCAGACGCAGATTAGCGACGTTGCTGAGGTTCGCCACGTCGGCGGCAAATTCGAGGACTTCACCAGGTCGCAAAGGAGTGCTCGCGTCTGCAGTTGCGACAGGAATCCCGGGCGCGGTCGTTTTTGAGAGCGTGGGTGAAGCGGAACCTTCCGCCGCTTTGCCCGTTGCCAATACGGGGGCAGCCAGGGCGGGCTGCGCAGCCTTTGACACTCGGCCGAAAGCGCCAGGGCCATGCGCCCAGTAATAGGCTCCGGCGGCGCAGGCCAACGCGGCTATTATCGCGATCGTTGCAGAGAGCTTGGTCATGCTATTTGCGTGAACCTAGTCTGAAACAATGCCTAGCCTCGGCGGCTTCCGTCGTACAATACATTTTGCGCGCAAAGCGAACGTCGAACAATCGGTGGCTCGGCGAATTCTGAGATTATCAAAAACGCGAGGCGCTCGTCTTTCCTAAGCGCGCCTTGCTTCCCGCGGCAGCCACGCTTCTGCTGCGGACCTTGGAGGAGGATTTCCTGGATGCGCTTCGTTGTTACAGGTGGCGCCGGTTTCATCGGGTCGAATACGGTGGACGAACTCGTCCGCCGCGGGCACGGCGTGGTGGTGCTGGACGACCTCTCTTCCGGCAAGGAAGAGAACCTCGCGGAAATCCGCAACAAAATCACGTTGATTAAAGGCAGCATTACCGACATCGAGGTGGTTCGTAAAGCCATGCACGAAGCCGAATGCGTGCTGCACCTGGCGGCGCGCACTTCCGTGCCCAAATCGGTCAAGGATCCCATTGAAACGAACCGCATCAATATCGACGGCACGTTGAACGTTTTGGTAGCGGCGCGCGACGCGAAAGTGAAGCGGATCGTCTTCGCCGCTTCGTCTTCCGCATACGGAGAAACGCCCACCCTTCCCAAGATCGAAAAGATGGAGCCGCAGCCCATCTCGCCGTATGGCGTCACAAAGTATGTCGGAGAGTTGTACGCACAAACCTTCGGCCGGTGCTATGGGCTCGAGAACGTGTCGCTGCGCTATTTCAATATTTTTGGTCCTCGCCAGGACCCCAGTTCGCCGTATTCCGGCGTGCTGGCCAAATTTTGCACGGCCTTCCTGGAAGACACGCAACCGGTGATTTTCGGCGACGGCGAGCAAACGCGCGATTTCACTTATGTGGAAAACGCGGTGCAAGCCAATTTGCTGGCCTGTGACGCTCCCAATGTTTCCGGCAAGGTGTTCAACGTCGGGGTCGGCGGCCGCTTCTCTCTGAACCAGACCGTGGCGCTCCTTAGCCAGATTTCCGGCAAGAGCCTAGAGACGAAATATGAACCGCCGCGCGACGGCGATATTCGCGATTCGCAAGCGGACATTTCGCAGGCCCGCGAATTCCTCGGCTACGAGCCGACAGTTACGTTCGAAGAGGGCTTGCGGCGAACCTTCGATTGGTATCGCGCGGCGCAACTGAAGGCGGCCGCTACTCCCGCGCCTGCGTCCGCGACTGTGCCGACTCCCGCGAAATCCTGAAAAGAAGCGGAGCTACCCTCTGGCTCCATGGTTTTTCTAGCTTGCGGAATCAACCACCCCAAGCGACCACCTTACCGGTCCGACTCCTCGCTAGGTCCGTCATCGCGCCGCTGGCTTGCCGGCTTTGGCACGATGTGCGGGATCCCCGCGTCATTCATCTTCTTATTGAGCGCCGGCAGATCCTCATCGACTAACTTCTTGACTTGCGCGGAAGCATCGCTGACGAGCGGACCCAATTCTGCGAGCTTCTCTTTCTGTTGCCCACCGGGAGCCGCCGCGAATCCATCCAGATCCTGCAAGAGACCTTGCACCTGGTTGGGCAAAGGTTCCGGCTTCCATTCAAATGGCGGGCCCGCATTGCCGAGCCCTTCGCGTTCGCGGATGTATTTCTCGGCGACCTTGTCCACCTTCTTTTGCAGCTCTTCCGCCGCCTTCTGTATGTCTTCGGGGATTTTTGGTACGTCGGGCTTGCCGGCATCCGCCTTCCATTGCGCGCGCGCCGCGCTCAACGCGTCCTTCAGTCCCTGAACCGTCTTGCGGTCTTTGGCCGCGCTCTTTTCCATGGCGTACAACTGATCCATGGCTGCGCGCCGCGCCGCGCGATCCTCCGGGGAAAGCTGCATGTGCGGATCATCCTCGACCACGACTTCCTGCGTTGCTTCCTTGGCCCCGGCCTTGATTTTAACTGTGTACTTTCCGGGTTCTACTCGCGGGCCGCGCGGACCTTCCCAGTATCCGGCGTTGATGGCCTCCATCTGTTCCGGCGTGGGCTCTGCGGCAGCATTGTAACGCAGGTCCCAATTCGCGCGATTCACGCCGGCCGCGCCCGGTCCGTCCAACTCGCGCACTACCTTCCCGTCTTTGTCGGTGACGGTGATCTTGACCTTGCCTTCTTTCTTTAGCTCTGCGGAAGATTTGCTCTTCTCCTCTGCTGCACCCTTCCCCTTTTCCTCGGTTTTTGCTGCCGCGGCTTTGTCCTTATCGTCCTTGTCCGCCTTTTGTTCGGTCTTCGGCGGCTCGGGCGGCAGGGCTTCCTTCAAGTAGTAGTTCAGAATGGCGCCGTAAGGCGGATTCTTCGCGATGAAAAATTTCTGTCCCCCGCTCCAGCGCCGCATCCTGATGTTGAAAACGGTAGCTGCGTGCGGCGGGAAGAACGTCATATCGCCGTTCAACACGCTGGCGTTCATCTTTTCGATCGGCGTGATGTCATCGAAAATCCATATCGAGCGCCCGTGCGTAGCCAGAACTAGGTCGTTTTCACGCGCTTGTATCTGGATATCGTCCACCGGCACGGTTGGAAAATTATTTTTCAGCGCCGTCCAGTTCGCGCCGCGGTCCCAGGAAACCCACAGCCCGAATTCCAGACCGGCAAACAACAGGTTTTGATTTCGCGGGTGCTCCCGAACCACGTGCACGCTTCCGGCGGAATCCGGAATACCGCTGCGAATCGATTTCCATGTCTCACCGTAATCATTGGTCACGAAAATGTAGATTCCGTAGTCATCGTTGCGATGGCCATCGAACGTTGCAAACGCGGCTCCCTCTCCGGCTTTCGACGCCACCACGCGGCTGACGTACGTGCCCTTGGGCACGCCCGGAACGCGCGAAGCCACATTCTTCCAAGTTTTTCCCCCGTCGCGCGTCACTTGCAGGTTCCCGTCGTCAGCCCCGACCCACAGCACGTTCGGCGTCAAAGGCGATTCGCTGAGCGTGGTGATGGTGGGATATTCCTGCACGCCGTCGTGCCGCGATAGCGTGTTCTTGTCCGGCGTCTTCCCGAAGATTTGCAGCTTGTTGCGGTCCACTCCGGTAGTGAGGTCCCCGCCGAGCCGCGTCCAGGTATCGCCGCGGTCCGTGGATTTGAACAAATAATTTCCGCCGTAGTAAATCGTCGTGTGGTTGTGCACAGAAACCGCCACCGGCGAATTCCACTGGAAGCGGTAGTGCGGCTCGCCGTATTTCGCTTCCGGCGCTATCGAGCGCTGCTGCGCGGTTCGCAGATCGCGCCGGTCAATGTTGCCGTCCTGCGATTCCGTGTACACGATCCAAGGTTCGAGGGAATCGATCGCCGCGTAAAATCCGTCGCCGCCGTGAATCACAAACCAATCTTCATTGGTGATGCCGTCGCGTGTCAGCGACTGGCTCGGCCCGCACCAGCTTCCGTTGTCTTGCAGTCCGCCGCAAATGTGATAGGGCTTTTCGTTGTCGAGGCCAATCTCGTAAAACTGGCCGATGGCGATGGTGTTGACGAAATCCCACGTGCGCCCGGCGTCGTAGCTCCAATGGATTCCGCCGTCGCTGCCGGCGAGTATGTGGTTCGAATCCGCCGGATCGATCCACATCGCATGAAAATCCCCGTGGATGCCCCTCACGCGATCCGTCACGAATTTCTTGCCGCCGTCCTCGGAGTAGAACATCTGCGCACCGAGTTCCCAAATACGCAAATCATTATTGGGATCGACGCGAATCTGGCTGTAGTAAGAAGGCCGCGGGTTTGTGTCGCCCATCTTCTTCCACGTCTCGCCTTTGTCTTCGCTGCGGAATGTTCCGCCCTTTTCGTGTTGGACAACCGCGTAAACGATGTTCGGGTCCTTGCGGTAAATATCCAGGCCGATGCGCCCAGTGTCGCCGCCGTTCTCGTACGGCAAGCCCTTCGTCAGTTTCTTCCACGTCGCGCCGCCATCGGTCGTTTTGTATATGCCGCTGCCCGGCCCGCCACCGTTGAAACCGAAGGGCGTGCGGCGGCGCTCATACGCCGCGGCGTACAGAATGTCCGGGCTCTGCGGGTCCATGGCGATATCGCTCACGCCGGTGTCGTCATTTATCTTCAAGACCTGCGTCCAAGTCTTTCCGCCGTCCGTCGTCTTGTAGACGCCGCGCTCCGGATTCGGCCCCCACAAATGGCCCTCTGCCGCCACGTACACCACGTCGGGATTTCGCGGATGAATCACAATGCGCCCGATGTGATGGGTCGCGCGCAGCCCCATGTTCTGCCAGGTCTTGCCGCCGTCCAGCGACTTGTACGCGCCGTCGCCCCACGACGAACTCTGCCGGTTGTTCGGCTCGCCCGATCCGACCCACACGATCGAGGGGTCGGACGGCGCAATCGCAATGTCGCCAATCGTCGACACCGCTTCTTTGTCGAACACCGGCGTCCACGTGGTGCCGTTGTTGCTGGTCTTCCACACGCCGCCGGAAGCGACGCCCACGAAAACAATGTTTGGATTGCTCTCCACCACCGCGAAGTCATCGATGCGTCCGCCCATCACCGCCGGGCCGATCTCGCGCAGCTCCAGGTTCTTCAGTGTGTCCGTCGGATTCGTCTGGTCCGCAGGACGAGGCTCCGCTCCAGCGATAAGCGCTCCGCCAAACAACCCTGCGGCTGCTGCCAACTTCCAAGCAAACGACACTCGCTTCATGATTCTCTCCCTCATCGCGCGGCGCGGAATCATACTCCGCTGCTTTCCAACGTGCATCACTAGTTTGTGGAAGCAACCCGGTCCCGTGCTGAAACAGACGTGCGACGCCGCACCACGGTTTCGCGGCCCGCTACACAACCCGGAATGCCCATGCTAGGCTATCCCGCTTACTCCATTGACCACATCTTCGGCGTGAATCGACATTCTCATGCTCGGGAATCTTCCGTGCTCCAACTTCTTTCGCGGGTAACGCTGCTTTCTTTCGCCTTGATTTTCGCTGGCGCGGCTTCGGCCGCCGCGCAACAAGTCCGCAGGCCCGCTGCCAAGGGCGGCGTCGCCGAGCTTTCTGCGGACGGCCCGCAGCGCCGCCAGGGCAATCTCTTTATCGCCGACGACAACGTCGATATCCACTACGCCGGCCAACGCCTGCGCGCTGATCACATCGAGTACAACGATGAGACCACGGAAGCTTTCGCGCGCGGCCACGTGCGATACGACTTCGAAAATCAGCACCTCGAAGCCGAGGAAGCCCATTACAACGTCGGCACCGGCCGCGGCACGTTTCGCAACGTTCGCGGTACGGTGAAAATCGAGCGCCAGCCAAATCCCACCATCCTCGTTACGGACAATCCGCTCTATTTCGAAGCTCGCCAGGTGGAACGGTTTGGAAACGACTTCTACATTATTCACCAGGCGTGGATCACCGTCTGTGACCCGCGCCAACCTAAGTGGCAGTTTTACGCGCCGCGCGCACGCGTGCGCCTCGGCAAAACGATGGCCCTGGTCAACGCCAACTTCCGTTTATTTCGTGTCCCGCTCATTTGGATGCCGTATGCCACCGCGCCCGCCGGTTCAAAAATCCGCCAGTCTGGCCTGCTCGTGCCGGTTGCCGGAAACAGCACCAGCAAAGGCTTCGTCTTCGGCGATGAATTTTACTGGGCACCCGTCAGTTGGATGGACACCACGCTCGGCGCGGAGCTCCTTAGCAGGCGCGGTTCCGAAGAACGCGCCCAGTTCCGCGCCACTCCTTGGGAGGGCACCACCATCCGCTACAACTACTTCGGCGTGATCGACCGAGAGCGACAGGGCGGCCACGAGCAGCGCTTCGCCATGCAATCGCTCCTGCCGCACGGTTGGCGCTTTGTCGCCGACGTCAACGAACTTTCCTCGCTGACGTTCCTTCTGGCTTTCTCTGACACCTTCGGTGAAGCCATCAATTCCGATATTCGCAGCTCCATTTTTCTCACCAACAATTTCCGCGGCTTCAGTTTCAACCTCGCATCATTGAACGACAGGAGCTTCCTCAATACCAACCCGCAGTTGAGCGTGACGTTGCGCAACGCGCCGCAGGCCAGATTCGGTTCCGTCGAACAGCAACCCTGGCAGCGCCTGCCCTTCTATTTTGGTTTTGACGCCTTCGCCGGCGCCGTTAAACGCGACGATGTTGGTTTTGCTCCGAGCGCCACGTACTTGCCTATCGAGACTCCCAATTTTGTTTCGCGCACCGAGTTCGCGCCGCGCGTCACGCTGCCGGTCCATTTCGGACCGTGGCTCAACGCCACCGCTACCGCCGCTTTTCGCACCACTTATTACGGAGAGTCCCTCACTCCTGCCGGTGTCGTCAGCACGCAATCGCTCATGCGCAACGACGGCGAGTTCAGTCTCGATCTTCGTCTCCCCACGTTGGAGCGTTTCTTCGGTCCCGTTTCGTCCGGCAAGACGAAACCCCGCAGGCGCTACAAGCACACCATCGAGCCGCACATCACCTATCGCGATGTCACTGGCATCGACAATTTCCTGCAATTCATCCGCTTTGACGCCGACGCCACACGCACCAACACCAACGAAGTCGAATATGGCGTTACGCAACGCTTCTGGATGAAATCCGGCGATGACCAGCCGCAAGAGCTCCTTTCCTGGAGCCTGATGCAGAAGCACTATTTCGATCCAACGTTCGGCGGCGCCATTCTCAACGGCCAACGCAACGTTTTCGACGCTCTCGATTCCATCTCGCCATTCGCTTTTGCACTCGGACCGCGCAACTCTTCCCCGATCGTCAGCGACTTCAAGATCACTCCCGGCGGCCTCTTTGATACCGAGCATTTGCTCGAATATGATCCCCAGCTCCACAAAGTCACGGTCATAGGCACGCTGGTGAAGATCAAGCCCTATCGCGAATTCTTCGCCACCATTGCCCACTTTCGTTTGCAAGCTGATCCCATCCTGCAGCCGCTCTCCAATCAAGTGCGCGTGCTCATGGGCTACGGCAGCGAAACCCGTCGCGGTTTCAACGTTACCACCGGCATTAGCTACGACATCACCAAAAGCGCTCTGCAAAATCAACTCGTGCAATTCAGCTACAACGGCAAGTGCTGCGGCATCGCCCTCGAGTACCGCCGCATCGAACTCGGCCAGGTGCGCACGGACAATCAGTTCCGCGTGGCCTTCATCATCGCCAACCTCGGCACTTTCGGAAACCTCCGCCACCAGGAAAAAATCTTTTAGCTCCGTCCTCTCTTGCCTGTGTTCTCTGTGCGTTCCTCGGTGGCCTCTGTGTTAAATTCCTTCAGTTTGCCCCAAATGCAAGACACCGACCTAGCTTTCGCCTCCATCGAAGAAGTCGCCCGCCTCTTTCGCAAGCGCAAGCTCTCTCCAGTCGAGCTGACCAAACTCATGCTCGCGAGAATCCAGCAACTGAACCCGAAACTAAACGCCTACATCACCGTCACCGCCGAGCTTTCGCTCGCGCAAGCTAAAGCAGCTGAAGCCGAGCTTTTCGGTCCGCGGGGCCGCAGGGGCCACCATGACCGCGGCCCTCTTCACGGCATTCCCATCTCGCTGAAAGACAACATCTACACGAAGGGCATCCGCACCACCGCCGGCTCAAGAATTTTGAAGGATTTCATCCCCGAACATGATGCTGCCGTTTGGGCAAACCTCCGGGAGGCTGGGGCCATCATCCTGGGCAAAACCAATCTTCACGAGTTCGCTTACGGCGTAACTACCAACAACCCGCACTACGGTCCGACTTGCAATCCCTGGGATCTCGCCCGCATTCCCGGAGGCTCCAGCGGCGGCTCCGCAGCGGCAATCGCCGCTGGCCTCTGCTATGGCAGTATCGGCACGGACACTGGCGGCTCCATCCGCATCCCTGCCGCCCTCTGCGGCGTCGTCGGCTTCAAGCCCGGTATCGGTCGAGTTTCCGCCGAAGGTGTTGTCCCGCTTTCACCGCACCTCGATTTCGTCGGTCCTCTCGCCCGCACCGTTATCGATGCCGCTCTCTTGCTTGACCCAATTTTCGTGCGCGGCAAGGCGGAGCCGAGCCTCTTGTCAGTCCGAGAATTGTCGACGCGCGCCAACAAGTTTCGCCTGGGATTACCGAAGGAGTTTTTCCTGGATTTGGTCTCTGACGACGTGGGTATCGCGTTTCACGAAGCCGTTCGGTCCCTGAAGAAGCACGGCGCGCTGGTCAAAGAAGTCTCGATTCCTCTGCTAAGCGAAACGGAAGAAGCCGGCAACCACATTGCCTGGGCCGAGGCCACGCACTATCACCAGCAAGCCGGCTGGTTCCCCGCTTACTCTGGAGACTATGGCGAGGATGTTCGCACGCGCCTTGAGATGGGCACAAAAATCTCCGCGACCGATTATCTGCGGGCGCTCGATTCCCGCGACAAATTCACCCAGCAATTTCACCTCGCCATGACCGACGCTGAAGTCGACGCACTCGTCGTCCCCACAACTCCCATTGCCGCTCCGCTGATTGGCGAAGAATCCACTCGTATCGGAAAAACCAGTCACCCCACCCGCGCTCTGCTCCTCCGTCCGAATCGCCCTGCGAACCTCGCCGGCATCCCCGCAATATCCGTCCCCTGTGGCTTTACGTCTGCCGGCCTCCCCGTCGGCCTCCAGCTAATCGGTGCCGTAACAGACGAACTTCTCCTCCTCCGCATCGCGCACCGGTTCGAAGAATTTAATCCGCAACGTAAACCGCCCCCGGTTGCAAAACTGTCATCCTGAGGGCCTCCGACCTGTCCCGAGCGGAGCCGAGGGGCGAGGATCCCCGAAGGGACTCAACTTCAGCCCAGAGACGCAAATCTGACGGACGTTTTGGCGTCTGCTCGGGGAGCCTCTTCGCTCTTCCTCATGAGCCACTTCCCAATCATGAACCCCAGCGTCCCTGTCACCATTCCTCCAAAAATATCGGCAACGTAGTGATACCGTCCCCACACCGTCGAAACGCACATGCACAGGAGTAACGGCAGCATCACCCAAAACAGCCAACGCCGGTGCCGCCAAGCGCCCCACAGCGCCGCAAATGATCCCGCCACATGCTCCGATGGAAACGCCGCCCCGCGCACGCGCCCATAATGCTCGGTAAAATTAATCACCGCCGTAAACGCTCCGCCGTGCAATTCCCCATGCCATGAACCCGCCATCGCAAACCATGGGCTCTCGATGGGAAAAAAAATCGCGATCACGTATCCGATCGCGTACCCAACCGCGGAATAGGTCATCACCGACCAATACCCGAGCCAGTCCTCGCGATAATACAAAATGCCGCCAAGCACCAGCAGGTAAACGAAGTACGTCAAGTACGCAAATTGCATGAACTCGTTGCGGCCCGCGGTAACAAACTGCTCCAGCCAAATCGCCGGATGCACTCCCGTGAGCCAGTGATCGAACGCGATGAGCTTCGCATCCTGCCATCGCGGTGATACCAAATGCACGAGCGCTCCCAATTCCTCAAAGCAAAATAGGAAGAAGAGATGGGGATACCAGTGCCGCGAAAAATGCCAGAATCTCTGCGTCAGAGTGGGGGAGCCGTTTCTGCTGGCGCCGAGCCTCTCAATCGCTGACGTCGAAGTAGGAGTCCATACATTAGCCTCAGCTCGACACAAAGCCACGATCAGTAGTGCAACGAGCACCTGCACACTGAGCAACCGCAGTGGATGCGCCAGGTTCGCCGCGAAAACCACAATCAGCGCACTGGAAACCGCCAAATATCCCAGTGCCACCCATTCAAAGGGCCCGCAGGTCGCCGCGGACGCCGCCAAATCCACAGGCTCGCTCTTGGCTTGACCACGTTGTGAATCGAAGGCTCTTAAAAGTGCTCTGTCCTCCTGCGAACTAATGCCCGGCCGCCAAACCGATGCGAATTGATTTCTTCGATAGTTACTCCCAGACGTACGGCTCATCCCGCGTTCTCCCAAATCTCTTCAGCTTCTCTCCGTTCACCCTGCGTGTTCAGAGCACTCGGCTTTGGTTTTTTCCCCTCCGCCCAGGTGAGCACCGGCCATCTCTTCCGACGCGCGAGCGTCTCGAGCCGCCGCGAAGGATTCACGGCCGCCGGCCGCCCAACCGCTTCGAGCATCCATCGATCACTTATGCAATCTCCGTACGCGTAGCACTGCGCCAACTCAAATCCTTTTTCCCCCGCCAAACGCCGCACAGCGCGCTCCTTTGCCTCACCAAACATCGCATCCCCAACAATCCGGCCCGTCCACTGTCCTTCGTTTTCTTCCAGCCGCGTAGCGCAAACCGCCACCGAAGCCGCAATTCCGCGCACCGCCAGCCGCACTACTAGCGCCAGCGCCATCTCCTGCGCCAGAGGCGCCAGCGTGCCGCTCACCAAAACAATCGCGTGTCCTTGCTGCGCGTGCCATGCCACCTGGTCCACGCCTTCCGGAAGGAACCGTGGGGCAGCCATTTTTGGCTGTCCTCTATCGCTCCGAGATCCATTCTCGCCCGCGCACACACGCCGCAAGTACATTTTGTTCGCGTGCCGCATCGCTTGGATTCTTCGAGGCACGAGCCACGCCGCCCGTGCCAGCCACAAAAAATAATTCCCCATCGGAATCGCTCGCCGCTGCCGCAATTCCGCAAAAAACCGCCGCTCGAGCGAAGGCCGCGCTATCAACGTCCCATCCAAATCAAAAAATGCCGCAACCCGTCCGTCTATTTCGCGCGATTTCACGCGATTTTCCCCGCGACACTCTTCCCGCCGCGCGCCACCACTCCATCCGCGAAATACTTCCACCCCTCCAGCAGCACCGGCAACCCTCGCACAAAGCAAAATCCCGCCGTGGCCCACGTCAAAACCTGTGCTCCAACGCTAATCAGCATCTGAGCATCCGCCGCCAACTCGCCACTCAGCGCCGCTGGCCCCCGCGTCAGCGCCAGCTCCAATCCCAAATAGCAAAAGCATAGGCACTTCATCCCCGCATACAATCCGCGGCTCCACCGCGAGGCAACCAGCGCGCGTCCCCACCAGGTCTGCAGCATTGCGTTCCCACCCCATCCCGAATGCCCGGCGCGCATGGCCAACCCGCGCAGAAAATCCGTAGCCGCCCCGCGCGCAAAGAAGAACACTGGCAGCCACAGCGACACCATTCCCACCACCGCAAAATATGTGAAGTACACGTTCTCGATCATGCGGTCGCCCAAGATGTCGATCTGCGCCCCAACAGGTGTTGCGAGCCTCCTTGCCCGCGCGATGTGACCGTCCAGCGCATCCAGCGCGATCGACGCCACCGTCAGCCCCACCGCTGCCAGATTCGCCCACGCACCACGCCCGAACAGGCTCACCGCCGCAAATCCCACCAGCACCCGCAACAGCGTCACTTTGTTTGGCGTCCAGTTCATGCGCATTCCGCGGAACAGCCATTTCAGGTTGTTTCCCGACGATCTCGAAGAAGTGCAACCGTGCTGCCAATACCGCCCTGCTAAGCTCATTATTTCCAAGACCTTATGGACAATCCTTTGGGGTCGCGCCTCCGGCCCCGCCAGCCAAATCCCTCATCTGTCGGCCATTCGCTACCGCGCGCCGTTGCCGTCCGTCCAAACAAGTGCTGCGCTTTTGGAATAATCTGGCCGCCAATCCAGGTCATCTCTCAGGGGCGGCCTCTTCAGTCGGACGGCCTGCCGGAAGGCCGCGAATCAGCGAGCGCCGGCGCAAGCACTCACGCACTTTGTGGGACAATAGGAAGTTGCGCGTCTAGCGCGGCACCGCATATAGCGCGCCACGATGCTCGTGTTTCCTTGTAGCGGCGCAGGAAGCCGCGCTCGCCCGAAGCAATTTCAAGCGGAACAAGGAATCCGCAAACGCAGGGCTAACGTAATGATGAATGTGGCGCGGATGCCGATCGAAACTCTGATGCACATAAGGACCGATTGCGAATGACCGATGTCTCACTCCTGGGAGCTTTCCTCGCCGGGCTGATTTCCTTCCTCTCTCCCTGCGTTCTGCCCCTGGTCCCCGGCTACATCTCGATGCTCTCGGGCATCGGCATGGAACAGTTGCGTCAAGGCCAGCCACCCCGCGCCGGACTCTTCGCCTCCTCGCTCGCATTCGTCACCGGCTTCTCCGTCGTCTTCATTTCTTTCGGCGCCTCGGCCAGCGCCGTCGGAACCTTTCTCCGCCAAAATCGCTCCCTCCTGGCTCCCATCGCCGGCGCGCTAATTCTTCTCTTCGGACTGCACCTTCTCGGCGTTCTCATCAAGCTCACCGTCCGCACCGGCCTCATTCTCGGCGGCGTGCTGGCACTTCTTGGCGTCGCTTCACTTCTGCGCGGCGGCCCGCTCTTTGCCGGTCTCGGCTACGTCCATTTCTTCTCCCTCTCGCTGATCGGGTTCTTCGGCCCCGCCATGACCCGCTGGCTCAACCGCGACGTTCGCCTGCGCACCAGCAGCAAGCAGCCCGGGATTTGGAGCGGGTTTCTCCTCGGTTTTGCCTTTGCCTTCGGATGGACGCCGTGCATCGGCCCCATCCTCGCGACCGTGCTCGCCCTTGCGGCAGCCAGTGACACCATCGCCCGCGGCGTTCTGCTCCTCGCGGTCTACTCCGCGGGCCTCGCCGTTCCCTTTCTGCTCACCGCTCTGGGCATTGGCCAGTTCCTCCGCTTCTACCAGCGCTTCCGAAAGCATCTCCACGCCGTCGAACTCTTCAGCGGCGCGCTACTTCTTTTTGTCGGCGGCCTGATTTTCACCAACCGCCTCACCTGGATGGCCGGAAAGCTGGGCTTTCTCAACAGCATCGTTCTATGGCTGGAGAAATCTTTAACCGGAGCGAAATGAGCCGTCCGCTTTTGCCGCGCTCGACAAGCTGCGAGATAATATTTGCGGTAGCTAAATCTGGAGGAGTCGAAAGTTGAAGAAATCCTTGCTGGTCATCATCGCGGTTGTCGCCGTCATCGCCGCCACCTATCTCGCCGACCGCGCCACACGCCAGCCCAAGAGCGGCGTCGCTAAAGTTACCATTAGCAATGCCGCTGCAAAGCCCGCCCCCGACGTCACTCTAAAGGATCTCGACGGCAAAGATCTCTCCTTGGCCCAATACAAAGGCAAAGTAGTGCTCGTCAATTTCTGGGCCACCTGGTGCGAGCCCTGCCAGGTCGAAATTCCCTGGCTCATCGAAATGCAGCAAAAGTACGCGGCCAGAGGCTTCACCGTGCTCGGCATCGCCATGGACGAAGAAGGAGCGAGCGTCGTCACTCCCTGGGTCAAAAAAGAGCGTTTTGACGTCAACGGTTCTAAATCCCAGATGAACTACCCAATCGTCATAGGCGACGACGCCGCGGCCGACAAATTCGGCGGGCTGCTCGGCTATCCTACCAGCGTCCTCATCAATCGCGACGGCAAAGTCGTCAAGCGCATCACCGGTATCATCAGCTACGACGAAATCTCCAAATCCATCGAGTCTCAGCTCTGATGCGTCGCCCCTGCCCTGTCATTCCGAGCGGAGCGGCCCGGCTTTTTCTTGCGCCCGGTTTGTCGGCGCCGGGTCGCGCAGTCGAGGAATCTCTCTTCGATGTGCGATTCGCTTTCAGCCTTTGTTGCTCTCGATAAGTCGCTCGTGTACGCTCAAACCATGCTCGACGAAAAAGACTTCCAACGAAAGGCCGACACTGCTTTTGAGGATCTCAAACGCCGCCTCCTGACTCTAGGCGACGAACACGGCTTCGACGTCGAAGGCGAAAGCGGCAAACTCGAAGTCATTTTCGAGGAACCCGAAGAAGCCAAATTCGTCGTTTCCCCAAACACTCCCGTTCGCGAAATCTGGATCTCCGCCCTCTCCACCAGCTTCAAGCTCAGCTGGTCCGACTCCAAAAACGCCTTCATCCTCGAAAAAACCGGCGAAAATCTTCTCGACGTGATGAGCCGCGTCGTCTCTCAGCAGCTCGGCCAGCAGGTACATCTGTGAAGCTCGCCGCAGCCATCGCCGTCACAGCGGTTCTGCTGATCATCGTCGCTGCGCTGCCCTCCGCTCACCCGCAAATCCCGTCCGGCCGCGAAGTTGTCTCTCCCTCCGCCTACGTTTCGCTCGAGCCTGTCGCCCGCGGTAGCTCCTTCCAACTCGCCGTCGTGCTCAAAATCCGCCCCGGCTTTCACATCAACGCGCGCAAGCCATCCGCCGACTACCTCATTCCCACCGATCTCCGCGCCAATCTCCCCGCCGGTTTCAAATCCGCCGGCGAAATCTCCTACCCCAAAGGCGAACTCCGCACCTTCGCCTTTACCAAGACTCCGCTCAACGTGTACGAGGATAAAGTCATCCTGCGCGTTCCGCTCTCCGCCCAATCCGATGCTCCCCTCGGCGCGCAACATGTTCCGCTCAAGCTGCGCTACCAGGCCTGCAACAACGAAGTCTGCCTCCCGCCCGTCACTCTCGATGTCGATGCCCCGGTCACCGTCGTGGCAAGCGCCGCCAATTCCCGTCCCGCGCACCCAGAGCTTTTCCCTGCCCAGTAAACATCTTTTCGGTGGGCACTTTGGAGTGCGCTGGCCTTGTTTACCCTAAGAAGGGCCAATCTTCTCTATAATCTGAGTTTATTCTCGGAGGAGCCATGCCCGACCATCTCGACGACTTCCAAAAATTTCGTGCCGACCTCAACGAAGAAATCCTCGCCTGCGGCCACCTCGGCATAAAGCGCTTCTTCGCGCTCGACCATCAAGCTTACGAGCCCGGTCCTCTCGGCACCAAGACCAAGGAACTCCTCGGCCTGGTCGCCTCCGCCGTGCTGCGCTGCGACGATTGCATCACCTACCATCTCGTGCGTTGCGGCGAAGAGGGCTGGAAGCGCGACGAGGTTATCGACGCCCTCAACGTCGCGCTGATCGTCGGCGGCTCCATCACCATCCCGCACGTCCGCCGCGCCTTCGCAAGCATGCGCGAAATCGACACTCTTAAAAACTCCTAACCTCGACGACGCGTGCGGGCTGTACTTGCAGCCCGCCTGGACAAAATGAAATGATTTTGTTTTTCCGCCGCGCGATGCTAAAACAGTGCACGTCCCCAGAACGCAAGGTAATGAGCACGACCTCTACCCCCGTCCCTTCCCCGCAGGAAACCACCGCCGTCCGGCTCCGCAACTTCGGTCTTGGCATCCTCTTCGCTCTCGTGCTGCTCCTGCCCAAGCTCCTGAATCTTCGCCGCGATCGCCGCAGTTGGCTCGCTTTCCGCATCCTGCTCGCCATTGCCGGAGCGTCTCTCGTTGTCCTGCCGCTCAGCTTGTGGAACAGTTGGCACGCCGCCATCGCCGGTCTCGCCATGTTTCTTGCCGCCATCCTGCTTCCCGAGGCGAAACCGGACACCACTTTGGCCGACACCGTCGCGCGGCTTGGCGCCCTGGTGGTCGTGAACGGCGGCAGCTATCATCTGGAAGACGCCCCGTCCTCGGCCGTTCAGCTTTTCGTTTGCTCGGAACGCATCTGGGCTCTCGATTCCCAGCAGCATCCCCTGCTCGTCGTTCCTATCGCGGAGATTTCTTCCGCCATTGCGGCTGAAGCCAGTGGTGACTGGATCGTTCGCATCCGCTGGGCCGAGCACACCGCCGACTTCCACTATCGCGGCATCTTCGCCGAGCATCTGGCACGCGTAGCCGAATCCACATTACGCAGCGTAATTCACACGCCGCTGCCGGTTCTTCCCCAAAAACGCGCCGCCACCGCCTGAGCTGTCGGCATTTTCCTGTCAGCCAAATGCGATTTCTTTCTACCGAAATTTTTCGCACAAATATCCGTCAATTTTCGTCATCTGTGTCAAAATATACGTATGGCAAGAGGTTGGGAAAGCAAAGCCGTAGAAGCTCAGGTCGAATCCAAAGAAAGTCCCAAGACGTCATCAGGACGAGAACCAAAAAGTGCCGAGCAACAGCTCCGCGAGCAGGACATCAAGCAATTGCAACTCTCGCGCACCCGCATCGCCAACGACCTCGCCACCGCCACCCACCCCAATCACCGCAAATCCCTGGAAGCCGCCCTCGCCTACCTCGACAAAAAAATCGCCGACCTCTCCTAGTCTCCTCTGTTCCTAATCTTCTCTGTGCCCTCTGCGTTCTCTGTGGTGAAATCTTCCTTCTTCTATTGAATAAAATCTCCCGCCAATCCCCAAAAATCAGTCACGTAATAATGCGACAGCACATTCCCAAACAAATAGCAGATCCCCTGGCACGGCGGAATCTCCCCATACATCTTCTTCCCATTCGCAAAGATCTTCCGCAGTGATCCCTCGCGCAGCAAATTCCCCGCAATCTTCCGCAAAGGCTCGCAAGGGTAGAACACGTCCCCGTTCGGATACACCCGCGGGAACATCGTCGGATAACACTGGAAGTCCCGAAATCGCAGCAGCGTCTCAATCGTCTTCGGCGTTCCGTTGATTGCCTGCGTCCCGGCGCGCCGCCGCGCGATGATTTTATCCACCAGCGCCTGATACTTCGCGTTTCTCAGCAGCGCCAGATTCGGCATCTTTTCCATCTGCGCCGATTGCGCCGCGAACACATAGCCCTGCTCCCCGCACCAATCCAGCAGCCGCTCCACTTCGCCGATATTCCACTCCTCGATTACCGTGCTGATCGTGATGCGCCGCGGACTCCCCAGCCGCTCTTTCGCAAATTCCAGGTTCTCCATCACCTTCGGCAAAGCCGCCGGCTTTGAAAGCGGATTGGTCGGGTCCGCCGCCAGCGCGTCCAGGCTCACTACCAATCCCGTCACCCCGGACAGGATTCCCGCCTTGCGGTCCAGCAGCGTCCCATTCGTAATCAGCAGCACCGACCGGAACTTGCACGCGAATCGCGCCGCCTGAACAATTTCCTCGATGTCGCCGCGCAGCGTCGGCTCCCCGCCGGTAATCACGATCGAATCGCTCTCTTTCCGAATCTTTCGCAGCAATCGAATCGTGTCCGCCGTACCCAGTTCCTCGCTGAAAACGTCCGGCTCCTTCTGCGTGCAATACGAGCAAGCCAGGTTGCATTTGTGTGTCACGTAGAAAGTGACCGCGTAGGGCGCGACCACTTTCGTCCGCAAAACATGCCGCCGCCACCCATTCCGGAAATAAAGCCGAAAATTCTTCGCCACAAATGGCGCCTGCCGCACCAGTCCGTGCAGCAGCTCGCGCCTCGTCGGCACGCGCTTATCCAGCGCACTAACCGGCACAAAATTTCCGTTCTTTTCAGTCATGAAGCGTCAAACCCAGGAAGCGTGGATGGTCCCGGAGGCGAAGTTAACGATAGCACTCCTTCGTCGCGGGCGAGCGTGTCAAAAACGGGG
>WNFA01000989.1_pt2 | contig 25876 bp, 20 predicted proteins | sample 5400481 | NCBI WGS metagenome assembly WNFA01 (sample SAMN13153340, study PRJNA577476) | soil metagenome | isolation source: 120 cm saprolite under Douglas fir tree site 2 hole 1 replicate 2 | place: USA:California | collected 2015-04-18 | reverse complement strand
CTAGCGACTCTCTGCACCAGAGGCTTCAGCAGTTTCGTTGCCTTCACCGCTGCTCTGATTGCTACCGGGTGGAGCGAACCAGTTCCCGGGCGGGTTTAACTCCCGCTGTGGACCACCGCCTTTTCACGGCGCACCCGGTTACCGCCTTATACATTCAAGTAAGGCGTGATCCATGGACCCAAGCCCAATGGCATTAATGGGAACCTGCCGTGTGGCCTGCGCTGCGGGTCGCAGATGATGGGCGTATTTCGACCGCGTCCGGAGTCACCGGCTGGCTGATGACAGTAACTCCCGATGATGCCCATCCGAGCCGCCCGTTGCTATTCGCGACTTCCTGGACGATTTTCGCGAACAACCGATCTTTCATTGCGGTTCGTTTCCTGTAGTCGACCACGTAGTCGACGGTGAATTCCAACGACCCGGCATTTACGACGAGTGCGACGGTAGGTTCCAATGGAGGATTTTCGCTTCGAAAATTGTCACTGATAGTTTTCCAGGAGGTCTGCGCCTCGACCAGATACTCGCCAATCGACTCTTTGGCTACCTGTAAAAGCATTTCCCTGGCAAGCTGGCAATCGCTGGTGGTTGCAAACACCACTTTAATCTCATCCCAGATAAACTGGAACCCCTGCGAGTAGTTGAAAACGGACCCTTTCAAGACCGTGCTGTTGGGGATGCGAACGATCCGGCCGCTGTACATGTCTCTGCTCACCCAGTTCCCTATTTCCATCAACGTGGTTCGCAGGAGTCCGATGTCGATCACGTCACCTTTCGTATCGCCGATCTGAACTCTGTCTCCCACAGTGTAAAGCTTTGAAAAACCGATGGAGAAAGCGCCGCAATGCTGGCCAGCACGTCCTGCAGGGCTACTGCCACACCCGCGCCGGTGACCCCGATAGCAAAACTGAGGCGGCCCAGGCGATCTTCAAAGAGGATGGAGATGAAAAGGAGGATCGTGAAGTATCCGGAAAAGACCACGAACTTCCGAACCTTATATCGCGCATCGGCCCGGCCAAAGCGCCGGGGCAGCGTTTGTTCCAGTAGGCGAAACGTAGCGTGAATAAGGAGGATTCCGACAACGGCGGCAACGCATTTCCCGACGAGCGAAAGTGAAACAGCCTGTCTGAAGAGATCATTCATCCAGCCACCATCACTCCCAGTTTCCGGCTATAGCGCGAATAAGACTACCAGACCCCTTAGTACCTTCAAATAACCGCGATTTCTGATTCGGGGGCGCTCGCCTGACCCTTATGATGCGGTTCGTCTACTATTGTGCCCGCCCGGCTTATCGGGCACATGACTCTGCCCCGCTGCCATTCGACCCAGACGCCTCCATCCCGCCTAAAAAATTGGGAGACGCCTTACTATAGCGTCCTGATTCAATCTCGACTACGAAGATGTGCCTTCCCGGCGAACGCCAGGTCCGCCTCTTTCAACCAAACATCCTGCAGCCTTGGGCTCGAAATGATGCGCCTGCCAAATTAAGGACACTGGCCCTTTTTTCATTTGACTATCCATTAACCTGTACTATACTTGCTGTCGGGTATACCTGCGCTGTCATAGCCTTACCTCACAAATCCGGGATATTGAGTCTTCTCTTGACGGGCCCTCCGCACCGCGCATCTGGCGAGGACAGCATCTTCCTTTGCAACTCCTTAGAATGAACATTTCTGTAAAGTGTTCTGGGAGCGCTAAGAGTTATTTAGAATCAACAATTACGAAGAACATCGCGGAAGGCCATATCCTGCACAATTTTGATGCAGCGTAAGTCCCTTTAGAATGAACACTTATGAAAAACGGGGGGGAGGGGCGCTCCAGCGGCAACGAATCGCGCGTCACTCTCCAATCAACAACTAAGCCGCGTGGCACAGTCCCGGAGAACTTCAGCCTCCCAAGTAGGCCGCTTCGGGTTTTTCGCATGTGTCAAATCACTTGGAATTCTCCCGGCAAGGTGCAGGAATGTCGCCGCCGAATGTTTGTAAGCAGGAACAGGCTCGCGAAATGCCACATTCCCGAGATACTGCAGCGCATCCGACAAAGCGTAATAAGCAGGGTCATCTGCTTCCCATAAACGGTCGCGCTCCGCGAATTTTTCCGGGGCCAGTGTCGCGAGCCCCAGCAAATAGTCCGAGCCGTATTCGATCATGTTGATGCCCAGGTCGTTTCCCGTGTAGATGCGAAAATCCGGCCGCTGCGCATCTCTAAGAACCAGTCGTTCCAATTCAATCAATCGATCCAGCGAGGAGTGCTTGATCCCTTTAACCTCCGGAATGTCCATCAAGCGCCGGAAAGTTTCTTCATCAAAAATCTCGCCGTTCGGCGCAAACATCGGCCCCAGCTCAAACGCCAGCACATGCGAGTATCCGCGGCTCACGGCCTGATAGACTTCTGCCTTTTCCGTCGCCGTTTTTCCGTGCAGCCGGCTTGTCTGGAATAGAATCGGAATTCCACCGTGCGCAACAATGGCGTCCATCTGCTTCCGGTAGAGAGCAACGACGTCGCCTGTCTGCCCTTCAATGTACGCGCCGCCCACAAATGGCACATCTTTGCCCAGTGCCTCGCTGGTCCAGCGCAGCACGTCAAGTTTTTCCGCGTCGCTCAAATAATTAACGTAGCCGGTGTCCATATTCACGGCATTCATCAATCCGGCGTCCTGTGTGGCGCGCAAATGGTTTTGAAAAGCCTCAACCGCGATTCGTCCATCCGCTTCAAACGGTAAGAGCGCCGCTGCAATGCCCTGCACCTTGCGCCCAAGTTGTTGACGTTGAACGATGGATCCGATCTTCATTGCTTCGCCTTTGCGGCCTTCAACTGCGCCGCCAGTTCAGAACTCTTATATCTCGGGATAAGCCAGCACCATCCGCCCGAGCCCCACCAAATCCGCCCACCCTTCGCGCACCACGGCTTGCGCGACGTTCGGCAGAAAATCCTGCAGGTAACTATAAGCCGTCCCCACAAAAATCAACTTCGGAAATCGCGCTTTCAACTCCCGCGTGACGTTCAGATGCTGCGTCACTCCCATCAACGGATCCTCTGGAGGAAGATATCCATCCGAAGGCGGATAAATCGCCGGCCGTTGAATATGCGGATTGTAATAAGGGCTCCCCGCCGTGACGTTCACCAGCCGGATGTCCAGCTCTTCGAGCAAAGATAAAAACCGGATCGTCTCGGTCAGGTCGATCCTCGTGGGGTCGTTCTGGTTCACGCCGAACCCCCACCGGTACGGAATCAAATTCTCTTGCGATTCCGGAATTCCAGGACCCAATTTTCCATTCGCCGATTGCGATGGATCGGGACAGAACGGCACCGAATCGAACGCTGAAAAACGCACACCAATGTGCATGCCCCGCGAATTCGCGCGGATCCCTTGCACGACCTCACGCAAAAATCGCGTCCGATTCTCGAAACTTTCGCCGTACTTCCCTTCTCGCGTGTGCGCGCTCAAAAACTCATGCCCCAGATAGCCGTGGCAATGTTTAACGTCAACAAAATCGAATCCTAATTCCTGCGTCAATTTTGCAGCGCGATGAAAATCTTCAATGATCGCGCCAATCTCCCCGTCGCTCAACACTGGAGAGTCACGAGATAATCCCAACCTGCGATCCAAGATCGGATGATGGTAGAGAATGCGCGGCTCCGGTTTATCGTGAACATTTGGCCGGCAGAATCTTCCGGAATGCGTCAACTGCAATCCGACCAAAAGTCCTTCGTCTGATCCAGTCGTCCGCCGGTGCTCCTCAATCAGAACTTTTCGCAATCCCGCCAATCCCGTGAGCGTGTGCTCAGCAATCACGAGCTGATTCGGATTCGCGCGCCCTTCGTGTGAGATTGCGACCGCTTCCCCGCCCCAGATTAATTTTGCGCCGCTCGCACCGAATCGCTTCCAGCGCCGGATCGTATGTTCGCTGGGGTTTCCATCCGCAGTGCCGTCCCATCCCTCCATTGGTTGAACGGCGATGCGGTTACCGATTTTAATTCTTTCGCGCACTAAAGATTTACGCAGCGGAGATTCGGCGCCTTGTACGATTTCGCTGTCGCACGGAATCGTCAAGCCAAGTGAATGAACGTGTTCTTGAAAACGCGCAACATCCTTCACCGCCCCCAGCCGAAGAATTCGAAGCGTGCTCATCGAGATTTCTGTCCCTTCGGTAAACCCGCAACCGCGGCCGCGCTCAGCAGTGCCATTCCAATCAGCGCGAGAAATCCTGCGCCGTAACTTCCCGTGCTGTCGCGCAAGCGTCCCACCAGCCAGGGAGATACTGCTTCAGCCACGCTGCCGGCAGTCAAGATCACGCCGAGCAGCCGGCCGAGAAGTTGCACGCCGAAAAGTTCCGCGGTCATCAACGGAACGATCATGTAGTCGCCGCCAAGCGCGATCCCGAATACCGCCGCAAACGTGAACACGGCTGCCCGCGAGTGTCCTGCAAACAGCAGCGGAACGGCTGTCGCCACCAGCAAGTAAATCAGCAGCATGACGTATTTTTTTGGAAAACGATCCGCGAGCCAGCCCATTAACAGCCGCCCGGCGATGCTGAAAGCCAACACCAGCGACAAAACGCGCGTGGCCTGGCCCTGCGAAAAGTGCAAATCGAGGCTTAGAAAAAGTTTCAGATTTTGCTGCGCGCCACTCACTGCGGCGATGGAAAACATGCTCCCGAGAGTCAGCAGAAAAAAAGGAAGGGTCGTGAAGGCGCTTCGCGTTTGCGGCGGCCCTGCGGAGATGCGATTTTCCCTTGGCTTTGGCGCGTCTTTGGTAAGAAACGCGGCGGGGAGCGCGATGAGCAGAATCAATAGACCGAGCGTTCGAAGCGCGGCTTGCCAGCCAAAGTGCTGAACGAGCGTATGCGAAATCCATGGCACCGCGGCGCCGCCCAGCCCGATTCCCAGGTACGCAAAACCCATGGCTTTCCCTCGAGAGCGTTCGAACCGGCGCGACAAGAGCACCTGATTCGGCAGCGGCCCGCCACACACATATCCGAGCGCGTTCAGCATGTAGAAAAAATAAAACATGCCGAGCGTCGAGATGCTTCCCAGCCCGATCAGCGCCGCGCCCGCCATCAAAATCCCTGCGATCATGAGCCGGCGCGGCCCGAAGCGATCCACCATCCATCCAGCAACGAACCCGAAGATAGGTCCAACAACTAATTTGCTCAAAGCATTGCCGGAGGTCACCTGCCCGCGGGTCCAACCAAATTGCTGCACCATGAAATCGTAATAAAACGGAAGGCCCCAGAGGGCCATGCCTACAATGCAAAACAGAACAAGAAAAGCAGTTGCAGTGACTTGGGCGGATTCGCGGTTTAGTTCCGGGGATTGCGTTAAGTTGGGCTCGCTCGAAAGAACGGGCTCTCCTTGCCTGCCGACTTCCTGAGTTCGGATCGGTCCGCTCAATTAGTGGCCCTTGTCCTTCCAAAGTATTGGCGCAAACGCCCCTCTTGACAAATGACGGCATGCTAAAGATTCTTGGTCTCGAAGTCGAGGAGCTTCTCGCACTATTTTTTCGAATTGCCTAAACGATGGTTCGAGTGCATCCAAAGGAGAAAATCATGTCCATGACGCGGCGTGAATTGTGTTCGATGTTACCGGCAGTGCTGATTCCGGCAATTCATGCTTCCGAGGCCGCCGCCGAGCAAGACAAGGCGATGCCGTCCGCGATGTATCCATTCGAGAAACTGCAGGTTCGAACGCCAAATAACGCGCAAATTCGCGACGTTCTGAAAGGCAAGCTGGCGACGGGAGAATCGCTGGAGGTACATGAAACGACGCTGCTGCCCGGCGGCGCGCCTCATCCTCCGCACCGTCACACGCACTCCGAAATGTGGCTGATTCGAGAAGGAACAGTGGAAATCACGGTGAACGGCGCGAGCTCCCAACTCGGGCCGGGCTCGGTGGGATTCGTGGAGTCGAACGACGAGCACGGAATCAAAAATGTGGGCACAACGCCAGCGACCTATTTTGTTGTGGCGGTTGGCCCCGGCGCTAGTTAGAAGAAAGAAGAAAGACTCCTTCAGAGGAGTTCCGCGCGACATTACCAAATCAAGATCTTAGCGAAAAGCAGATTCTCCGCAGAAAAACCGCGCGGAGGAGAAGAGGTCCTCGTTTCGCTCGGAATGACAATTCCACTCTCCAAATATTGGCAATCAACAACTCTAGTAGCCTTTCACCTTGATCACAAAGTAGGTGAATTCGTGGGCGCCATCGAGGAGGAGCTGATGGGGCATGCGAGCGGGGATGCGGACTACATCTCCGGCGGCAAGCTTCTGGCGGGTCCCACCTTGAATGGTGCCGTTGCGTTTTTCGTGAGGTGCAACGGTTTCCCCATTTAGAAGTGTGCCTCCAACAAGGAGGGTAGCGGAGCCAGATTGCACGAAGAACACGTCTACTTGGGTTTCGTGCAGCTCGGGCTGACCGTCGGCTTCCCTGTGAGCCAATAAGAAGGAGTCATTGGGATAATCCGCAAGCTGCTTTACAGCCAAGTGACGAGGATCGGCAGCAGCTTCCGTGGCAAGCGCCTGGGCAATGCGCTGCGAAGCGGCAGGTGGCCAGTGCTCGAAGTCTGCTGGTACCGGCTCCTGAGATTTCACAGCCAGAAACGGAATCGCAAGCAAAGACAGCAGCCAGAGTTTTTTCATAGTTTCTCACCTCAGAACTTTGTCAAGACATTCCGATCAAGAGCAGGATTCTAAGCCCGTTCGCCCATAAAGTTACAAAAATCGGGGCGCCCTCGTCGAAAGGCGCCCCGGGTGCTGCTTCCTGCATGTTGGGGAGTCAGAAAAAGAGTTTCGCCGCTAATTGAGCGACACGCGGATCAGCGACTTGGCCGGCACGGAAAGTGCCGAAAGCAGAGTTGCCATTCAACTTGTCAAAGGCGCTGATCTGGTCTGTGCCATTGGCGCTTTCAGGCGCGAAGTTTGGATGGTTGAGGACGTTGAAGTATTCGGCGCGAAGCTGGAGCTTCCAGCGCTCCGTGAAGTTGAAGTACTTGGAGAGCTGGACATCCCAGTTGGAAGTCTTCGGGAGCCGAAGAACGTTCTTGCCGGCATTGCCGAATGTGGGAAGCACGCAGGCTGGGGTGACTGGAGGGCCGCACCCAGTCTTGAGCGCAGCGGTGGACATAAAAGCAGCCGAAGTGAGCCAACTGACACACTTGGCAGTGACGCCGCATGAGTTGGAGCTATAGGGACTGACACCCGAAATGAAAGTGCCACGGTCCTGTCCAATGCCTGTGCTGGAGAGCTCAGTTCCTTGCAGCACGGTGATGGGGCGGCCGCTCGCGGCGGAGACGATGCCGCCGATCTCGTAATCACCCAACAGATAGCGAACAAGGGTGCTGGAGCTCTTGATGCTAGGAGAGTGCCAGACATAAGACCCGGTGAAGACGTGGGCGTGGTCAAAACTCGACGGTCCATAGTCGAACTGGTGGCGGCCCGGGGCGTTGAACGGGAGTGTCGAGTAACCTGCATCGAAGCCCGAGACGCCCTCACCGAAAGGAAGATCATCCAGGCTCTTGGAGTAAGTGTAGTTGGCCAGGACGGTAAGGCCGTGAGACATCCGCTTTTCGATGGAGGTTTGAAGCGAATGGTAGCTGGCGTTGATGTCCGTAATGTCGGCCTGAACTGTGGACGAAAAGGTGTTGGTTTTGAACTTGCCGCCGCTGCCGATAAATACAGTGCAATTCGCGAGCCCGGTGCCTGCCTTGCCCGGTGAGGAAACAGAGCCTAGACCACAACCGGGGATTCCCGCGGGGACTCCAGGATTGTAGTACTGAGTTTCAAGAATGTGGAGGCTGCGAGAGCCGACGTACCCCACACGGAACAGAATGTTAGAAGGCAACTGTCGCTCGAGCGTGAGGTTCCACTCATAAATAGTAGGGACTTTGTAATTGCCGCTGGGGTCGTAGCTGACAGCGATCTCGTTGAACGGTGGAATATATCCAAAGTTCGTGGGCGCGGGGAATGGACTCGGGAACTTCGGGTAGCTGGCCGCTTGCGCTCCGCTGCAATTAAGGGCAGCTTGAGTCGTCGCTTGCTGGCAGAGGGGGTCGCTGAAAGAACCGGGGCTGGAAGCGGCGGTCGGAGCGCTACTGCCAGCAGTGGAAAGAATGAACTGGGGACTGAAAGGCCACTCGTCCACAAAGCGGTTGCTGAGCATACCCATGACGCGCGTGTCGTAGAAGATGCCACCGCCGCCGCGCAGACTGGTCTTGCCGTCGCCAAAAACGTCATAGGCAAAGCCCAAACGGGGTGCAAAGCCGGTCCAATTGGTGTTCAGAGCATTCTTAGGCATGCCGGGATCGCTGGGAACGCCGTTTTGCGCGGAGAAGAACACGCCTGGAGGCGCGTTGGGATAGACCTTGGAAACGGTGCCGGCGGCCATGGCGGCCAGGTTGACTTGAGCCCAGCGGTCTCCGGTGTCACTCCAAGGGAATGCGGGCTCGTAGCGCAAGCCGAGGTTGAGGGTCAGGCGGCGCGTGACCCGATAGTTGTCCTGGACGTAGACGCCGATAAAATTCGCGCGATTGTTCTTGAACTCTCCCGCACCTTGCTGGAGAGCGAAGCCATTGCCCACGCCAGCACCGTCCGAGAGGATGCCAGCGAGGAAAAGCTGATAGGTGGCAAAAGTTGAGCCGCCAAACAGGTAGTTGTCTTGTGTGCCGAAGCCGAAGATCCCGGGCTGGTTGAACTGGTTGTTCAAGTCGACCAGGCTGCGCTCGATGGAACCGCCGAAATGAAAGTCGTGTTTGCCCTTTTCCCAACTGATGTCGTTGGCCCAAGTGTAGTTGTTGCGAGTGAAGAAGGCGGCGGGGTTGTCACCGAAGGTGAAGCCGCCTTGAACGCCGACGCCTTGAATGGCATTGGGAGTTGGTTGGAACGGGAGCGACACACCGAAGGCTGAGACACTAGCGGCATTGGATCCAGGGCCGCGGTGGGAGACTTCGCGGGAATAGCTGAAGCGGAAATCATTGACGAGCTGTGGAGAGAAAACATGCGTTTCGTGCGCCAAGAAGTTTTGCGCCGTGATTGCAAAAGTGGCGTCCGTGTAAGAGATGAGCTGCAATGGGTTAAAAACGGGCGCCTTTGTGAAGCGATCGAATTCGTAACGGCCGCTCAGCTTGTCGTTTTGCCTAAAGGAGTGATCGACGCGGCCCATGGCGGAGTCGAAGTTTTCAGTGTCGGGCTTAGAGAAAGGCACGGTCGGGTTTGACAAGGCGGGAATTGAGCCAGCCAAGCTGAACTTTGGAGAAGCGAGCGCAGCGCCAGTGGCTGGGTCGATGCCGAGGAGCGTTGCAACGGCTGGATTGATCACGCCGGCAGGGCCGGTTGCGGCAGTGGTGGGAGCGCCGCAAGTGGGGCAAGCCGCGCTCTTGGGAGTCAGGAAGTTGGAGATGTCGGTCTGACCGACGACCTTTTGACTGCCAAGGACGAGGTTACGGAATGCCGTGCGCTGATAGCCGCCAAAGAAGAAAGTTTTGTCGTGGATGATGGGTCCCCCGAGTGTGCCGCCGTACTGATTGCGCTTGACGCGATCGGGAGTCGTGGGTGTGGCAAAGAAATTCTGGGCGTTGAAAATAGGATTGCGAACGAATTCGAAGGCGTCTCCGTGGAAACTGTTTGTGCCGGACTTGGTGATAACGTTGACGACGCCGCCCGCGTTGGAGCCGTACTCCGCGCTGTAGTTGCTGGTCTGGACGCTGAATTCCTGGAGCGCGTCGGGGAACGGAAAGGGCTGATTGACGTTGGTGTATTCGTCCACGTAGTTGCCGCCGTCGAGCTGATAGCTAATCGAATTCTGGCGGGCGCCGTTCGCCGAATAAGTGACGGCGCCTGGAAATGTTTTCGTCGCACCCTGATCGGCGCCACCGTTGGGGGAGTTGACGGCTCCCGCGACCAATAGGGTGAGTTGCGCGGCGTTACGTCCGTTTAGGGGCAGTTCAGAGATGCGCTGCTGCTCAATGACCTGCTTGAGCGTGGATGTCGACGTATCGATTTGAAGAGCAGTCATCGAGACGGTAACGACTTCCGTCGTCATCCCCAACTTGAGGCCAATATTCACGGTAAGCGTCTGATCCGCGAGCAAGGTTAAGTCGGTTTCCCTGGAGGTGCTGAAGCCCTTGGCTTCGACAGTCAAGATGTAGGTCGCGGGTTGCAGAGAGGGGATCACGTAGAGCCCCTCTGTGTCGGTAGTGGCAGTGCGGGAAAAGCCCTTGCCCTCTTGAGTCGCAACGACTTGTGCCCCCGCCACAGATGCTCCGGCAGGATCCGTGACTCTGCCCGTGATGCTCCCCAGTCCTTGGGCGTGAGAAAGCACAGGAGCGAGCAGAAAAGCGAATAAAACAAATAGAACATTCTTCTTCATTTCCGTTTTTCCTTTTGGCAGGCCATCCGCAACCATTGTTCCGGCTATACCCGCCTACACGGCGCGCCATGCGTCCCGACCACACGGCTACGCATTTCGCCTCGTGAACTGGACGCGACCTAACAGCCCCGACCATCAGATTGCCGAATTGTTGCTATCTATCGTTTGAATACATCCATTGGGAGGGAGATTAGGTGTGCTTGGATCGTTAAGTCAATCTTGAAAATTTAAAGCAGTGGTTTAGCTGGACTAAAGCAGAAGACGGCTTGTAAATCGGCTCAAAAGTGCCCCTCATGGGCCCCGATGTACGAATGGCTCGGCGCCGCTCGGGGTCAACGTTGGCGGTGGGCGCGATTCCCAAGCGGCCAGCGAGTGCAAACTCCTGGACTAGGTGGCCGATCAGGCGCGATCAAGGGCCCACCTTCCATCATCGTTCTTGTCGCAAGGCGATGATATTTTATGGAAGAAAGGCCGGCGCCTTTTTTGTGTATACTACGCGGCGCAATTTTGAGCCACGAAAAAGCACAAACAGCGCGGGACACGTCCGCCGGTTTCTGAGATCTTGCAAATCGAGGGCACATGCTTGCTACTCCTGCGGAACTGGCGGTCGCGCAAAGCGCGCGAAAACGAATTGCGTGGCGGCTCCTGCCCTTTCTCTTCCTGCTTTATATCATCGCTTTCCTGGACCGCATGAACGTTGGCGCCGCGGCTCTCCAGATGCCGGGCGACTTGGGCTTCAACGACCGGGTGGTCGGTCTGGGAGCCGGCATGTTCTTCATTGGCTACCTGGTGCTGGAAATCCCCGGCGCACTGATCGCCGAGCGTTGGAGCGCGCGCCGCTGGATCGCCCGCATCATGATTTCCTGGGGAATCATAACCGTGCTTATGGCCTTTATCCATACGGCGCGGGAATTTTATTCGGTGCGGTTTCTTGTGGGCGCTGCGGAAGCGGGCTTCTTTCCTGCCGTCATTGTCTACATATCACACTGGTTCAGAACACAGGACCGCGCCAAAGCCATAGCGGTATTTTACGCTGCGAACCCGCTCTCGTTCGTTATCGGCTCGCCTCTTGCGGGCTTGCTGCTCGGGATTTCATGGCTTGGTCTGAGAGGCTGGCGATGGTTGTTCATATTGGAAGGAATCCCCGCGATGGTGGTCGGCGTAATCACGGTCTTCTATCTTACGGACTGGCCACGTGAGGCGGGCTGGCTTCCGCAGGGCGAGCGCGAGTGGATCACTTCTCGGTTGGAGCAAGAGAAACTCGCGAAGAAGAAAGTCCGGTCGTACACGATTTGGCAAGCGTTGTCCCAGAGAGATGTAATCGTACTGACGCTGTGTTATTTCTGCGCAACGACCGGGGGATACGGCATCGCGTTTTGGCTGCCAACCATTCTGAAACGTCTCTCCGGGCAAAGTGACATTCGCGTCACACTATTTGCTTCGCTGCCGTATCTTGCCGGATTTGTGGTGCAGCAATTAAACGGCTGGCACTCCGACCGAACTTGCGAGCGCCGCTGGCATGCCGCGGTTCCCGTCTTTCTTTGCGGAGTAGCTTTATTGCTTGCGGTTATTTTTGGCTCGAACACTGTGTTGGCGGTTTCGCTGTTCACTCTTGTGGGAGCCTGTTATTTCGCGTTCCATCCTTGTTTTTGGGCGATGCCAACAGCTTTTCTAAGTGAGTCGGCTGCCGCGGTATCCATCGGATTGATCAATTCGCTGGGAAATCTGGGAGGCTTTGTCGGTCCGCTGATGATGGGCTATCTGGTCAATCGGACGCGGTCGTTTACTGCCGGACTGTTGTACCTGGTGGGAAGCCTCTGCCTTTCCGGCGTTTTGATGCTCGCCGTCGGAGCAGGGCATCGGCGCGTTGCGGCAGCGGAGTGACCTTCCAGAGAGTTAGAAAAAATCTCTCCCTTCTTCGCGTGGCGACTTGGGACTTAAATCCTCAATGAATCTCGGGCTCAGGGATGGGCGCGGTGCCTTCCAAGAAGTCGAAGTCGCATCCCTCGTCGGCTTGCTTAATGTGCTGCATGAATAATTTGCCGTAACCGCGCGGATAGACTCCCTCTTTCCTCCGCCAGGCGCCGCGGCGACGCGTAAGCTCGTCTTCATTCACGCGCATGTTCAGTTGGCGGGCGGGCACGTCGAGTTCGATAATGTCTCCTTCCTTCAGTAACCCGAGTGGCCCGCCGACAAAAGATTCGGGCGAAACGTGCAGGACGCAGGCGCCGTAACTCGTGCCGCTCATTCTCGCATCGGAAATACGAACCATGTCGCGTATCCCGGCCTTCAAAAGTTTTTGCGGAATGGGGAGGTTTCCCCATTCGGGCATTCCTGGAGCGCCTTGCGGGCCGGCGTTACGAAGCACGAGAACGCTGCTGGCATCCACGTCAAGAGCGGGGTCATCGATGCGTGCGTTCATTTCGTTGAAGCTATCGAAGACGATGCCGCGACCCGTGTGTTTCAAAAGCCGCGGTTCTGCGGCTGATGCCTTGATCACCGCGCCATTGGGAGCAAGGTTCCCGTACAAAATCGCCAGCCCTCCGGACTCGAGAACGGGATTGTCCAAAGTGCGGATCACATCCGTATTGTAAATTTCCGCGCTCGAGATGTTTTCACCTAGATTTTTTCCCGTGACTGTTAGACATCCAAGGTCCAAGTGCGTCGTCATGGCTTTGAGCAGCGCCGACAATCCGCCTGCGTAATAGAAATCTTCCATCAGGTATTTGCCGCTCGGACGCAAATTGGCCAACATGGGCGTCTTCTTTGAATATTGATCGAAACGGTCGAGCGCAATCTTAATTCCAGCACGCCCCGCCAATGCCAGCATGTGGATTACTGCGTTCGTGGAACCGCCCAGGGCAAACACGGCAGCAATCGCGTTGTTGAAGGAGGCCTCACGTAAAATGTCCCGCGGCTTTAAATCTTCCCACACCATCTCAACGATGCGCCGTCCCGAACGGTTGGCCATCTTGGCATGGTTGGAATCCACTGCGGGAATCGAACTTGCTCCAGGCAGAGAGAAACCCAGCACTTCGGCAATGCTAGTCATGGTGGAGGCGGTGCCCATCGTCATGCAAGTTCCCGCCGAGCGCGCGATGCCATCTTCGATTTGCGTCCAGGCTTTCAGATCGATGTTGCCCGCGCGGCGCTCAGCCCAGTACTTCGAGACGTCGGATCCACTGCCCAGGATTTCCCCGCACCAATTGCCCCGAAGCATCGGGCCAGCCGGAACATAGATCGCGGGCAGATTCATGCTGATGGCGCCCATCAGCAACGCCGGTGTCGTCTTGTCGCACCCGCCCATCAGCACGCAGCCATCGGCAGGATAAGAGCGCAACAATTCCTCCGTCTCCATGGCCAGCAGGTTGCGATACATCATCGTGGTGGGTTTCTGAAAAGTTTCGCCGAGGGTAAACGCGGGCATTTCTACGGGAAAACCGCCAGACTGCCACACGCCGCGCTTGACGGCTTCCGCGCGCTCGCGAAGATGACTGTGGCACGGATTGATGTCGCTCCAGGTGTTGATGATCGCGATGACCGGTTTCCCTGCGTAATCCGCTTGCGTGCAACCCATCGAGGCGGCGCGCGAGCGGTGCCCGAAGGAGCGCAAATCGTCCGGGCCATACCAACGATAACTCCTCAATGACTTGGGATCTCGTAGAGGCATAGAATTCCTTCCGGAGGCCTAAGACTCAATTCCGTTAGACCGTAGAACTTTGAACTGATTCGGTCAACACTCAAACCTTTTTGCAAAGCGGTGTATTGTAGGAGGCTCCATTTTGCGGTGTCAAACTCTAAGCGCTAAACACCGGCTTTGATTTTTCTAAAGCGCGCTTCCCACGCATTGTTGGCTTGCATTGTGGTGTAATCTTCTGCGCTGCGAATCCGAATCCGATGGAAAACGACACCATACTGGTCCTGGCCGATCCATCTGAACCACAGCTTGCGATGCTGAAGAAGCCGCCGGCAGGCGTGGAAATGATCGTCGGAGACTCGGTTGAAGCATTGGAGCAAGCAGCTGCCCGCGCCACCGTGTTCTTCAATTGGTCCGGTTCTCTTCCCCTTTTCAGAAGAGTGTTTGGAATGTGCCCCAACTTGCGTTGGGTGCATTCCCGTTCCGTGGGCCTGGAAAGAACGCTGTTTCCCGAGCTGGTCGAAAGTTCGGTGCCACTCACCAACGGAGCCGGCGTATTCAGTCCCTCGTTGGGCGAGTTTGCATTAGGCGCGATCCTGTATTTTGCCAAAGACTTCCGCCACATGATTCGCAATCAGCAGGCTGGCGTGTGGGAAGCCTTCGATGTGATGCCTGTGTGGGGCCACACCGTCGGAATCATCGGCTATGGTGATATCGGCCGCGCCGTTGCCGCAAGGGTGCGACCGCTTGGGATGACAGTCCTTGCTGTCAAGCGCCATGCTTCGCCGTCACTCGGCGCAGATCCTCTGGTCGAGCAGATCTATAGCCCGGAGCATCGCATTGAGATGCTTTCACGCTGCGATTATGTAGTCGTCGCTGCACCGCTAACTCCAGAAACGCGCGGCATGATCGGCGAACAGGAATTCGCGGCCATGAAGCCCACGGCAGTCGTAATCAACGTCGGCCGAGGCCCGGTGATTGACGAGCACGCACTGCTGAGCGCGCTAACCAATGACCGAATCAAAGGCGCGGCGCTGGACGTCTTCGATCATGAGCCGTTGCCGCAGGGTCATCCTTTCTACAAGCTGGAGAACGTTTTGCTATCTCCGCACTGCGCCGACCATACGCCCGACTGGCTGGACAACGCCATGCAGTTTTTCATTGAGCAGTTCGAACGATTCCGGAAGGGTGAGCCATTGCTCAATGTCGTGGATAAAAGGCTGGGATACTAAGCCATCCCTCGAATGCCGTAAATCAGAAATCGTGCGTTCACACGGTCCAGTCTTCTTAAACTCGTACTTCAGAAACTTTTAAAGAACCCAGCTCACAAAACAGTTTGAACTGAACTTTGATTGTTGTAGCCTTCCGCTGGTATGAAAACTCGTTGCGCCGTTTTGATCGCGTTCCTCGCGGTGCCGTGTTTTGCCACGGACTTGACCGGAAACTGGGTGGTCCGCGATCCCCTGCCGGACGGGACTTTTCGCACTACCTATCTGGATCTCCATCAGGAAGGCTCTCGCATAACCGGATCCATTCGAGTCACTCAGTTTTATTACAAGATTGTCGAGAGCACCGGCGGGCCCGATGGTTTCACGCTCACCGGGAGCATGATGGACGGAACCAATGAGCGCCGCGTGAAATACGAGGGCAAACTTGAGGGTGACGAGTTACACGTGGCCACTCGGAGGCGCCCCGAAAGCGAGCTAATCCAGATGGTGGCCCACATTGCGCCGCTCGGAGAAGGAGCGATGCCAGCTCGGCTGCCGCTGCCTGCAATCCATAAGGTTGCGTACAACGGCCTCGCCAAAACGCCGCCGATGGGCTGGAACAGTTGGAACAAATTTGCAGGACGCGTGGACGACGCCTCAGTCCGTTCGATGGCCGACGCCATGGCCGCCAATGGAATGAAGGATGCGGGCTACCAATACATCAATATCGACGACACCTGGGAAGCGGGCCGCGACGCGCAAGGAAATATCACCACGAACAAAAAATTTACCGACATGAAGGCGCTTGCCGACTACGTGCACAGCAAGGGTTTGAAGATCGGCATCTATTCTTCTCCCGGGCCGAACACCTGCGCCGGCTACGAAGGCAGCTACGGCCACGAAGAACAGGACGCGCGGATCTACGCTGCCTGGGGCATCGACTACCTGAAGTACGACTGGTGCGGAGCCCGCAATATCTACACCGACGAGGAAATGCAAGCTGTTTACCAGAAGATGGGAGACGCGCTACTGAAATCGGGACGGCCGATCCTGTATAGCCTTTGCCAGTATGGACGCGATGATGTCTGGAAGTGGGGACCGGAGGTCGGCGGCAATGCCTGGCGTACTACGGGAGACATTCGCGATACTTGGGACTCGATGACCAAGATCGGTTTCTCGCAAGACGCACTGGCTCCCTGGGCGGCGCCGGGACACTGGAACGATCCGGACATGCTGGAAATCGGGAACGGGGGCATGACCGACGACGAATACCGAACGCACATGAGCTTGTGGTCGATTCTCGGTGCGCCTCTGCTCGCTGGAAACGATTTGCGAAACATGACTCCGGCAATCCTGGAGATTCTCACCAACCGCGAAGTCATCGCTATTAATCAGGACAAAGATGGCAAACAGGGCCGTCGCATCGCGAAAGTGGGAGACCAGGAAGTCTGGGCCCGGGCGCTTTCAGGCGGCGCGCAAGCATTTGGATTATTTAACCGCGGCGGCGCGCCGGCAAAGATCACCGTCCAGCTGTCGGAGCTGGGCCTGAAAACTGCGCCCGCGCATGTCAGAGATCTTTGGGCTCATAACGACCTGAAGCTGGATGGAACGGAATACTCCGCGACTGTGCCTTCGCACGGCGTCGTGATGCTCCGCGTCACACAGTAATCGGAGGTTACGGTTACAGAGTTAAGCGTTCGTCTCGCAGGCTCACTGGCCTATCTTTGCGTCTTTGACTCAAGCTCATTTTTCGTCTGAGGCGAACCCGGGCAGACACGTATTATGAAGGGGCATCCCACTTGCAGCTTCGTTCATCGGCACGCAGCAATACTTGCGGCCGTCTTGACTGCGGGCACTTTCGCGCCTCAAGAAACCAAAACGGATCATCCGGCACCAGCGGCGGCGCCCAGCGAGCTTCCCGGCAAAGGCCTGGCACAACATCCATTCTTGTATTGCGGGGAATGGCAGCAGCGAGGAAAGTCCGAGCAGGCGATGTACGTCGTCCGTGGCGGACAAATTGTCTGGACATACTCAATTCCTAGCAACGAAGAACTAGGCGACTGCACCCTGCTCTCCAACGGCAATATCCTTTTTTCGCGCAGATTCGGCGCCAGTGAGGTAACGCCGGACAAGAAGATCGTCTGGAATTACGACGCTCCCCCCAATACGGAGATCCACACGACCTACCCCATTGGCAAAGACCGCGTGCTTGTGATGCAGAACGGAAATCCGGCAAAGCTCCTTGTGATTCGCAAGGAAACGGGAAAGATAGAGAAAGAATTAGTTCTGCCCACTGCCTGGCCTGAAAACATCCACGGCCAGTTCCGCCACGTTCGCGTCACGAAAGCCGGAACGTTTCTGGTAGCGCACATGGACCAGGGCAAAGTAGTCGAATACGACGCTGACGGGAAAGCGCTGTGGTCGGTAGCGGCACCTGCTGCATGGGCCGCCGTGCGGCTGAAAAACGGCGACACGCTCATCAGCGGCAATCAGCATAGTTATGTCCGAGAGGTGAACGGCAAGGGCGAGACGGTCTGGGAAATCAATAAGGGCGATCTGCCCGGAATCACGCTGTACACCGTTCAGGAAGCAGATCGACTTGCAAATGGAAACACGATCATCTGCAACTGGCCCGGATCCTTGCCTTTCGCCGATTGGCCAACAGTGGTGCAGATCATCGAGGTAACCCCGGACAAGAGAGTTGTATGGGCTCTCCGTGACTGGAAAGTCTTGGGTCCTGCCTCTTCCATACAGTTACTGGATGAGCCGGGGGTATCGGAACAGGGAGATTTGCAGCGATGAGTCTTCGACGAGGAGATCACTTCCCCGTGTAGCTGATCCGCCAGATGGACTTTGAGCCGTCATCGGTAACCAGCAGCGAGCCATCGGGAGCCACGGTCACGCCAACAGGGCGCCCCCAAACGTGTCCATTGTCCACGACGAATCCTGTCATGAAGTCCTGGTACTCACCACTTGCGTGTCCGGTCTGGCGCAGCGGAACGCGGATCAGCTCATAGCCCACGCGAACTGATCGGTTCCACGAACCATGCTCGGCAGCGAAAATATCGCCCTGATATTCCGCTGGAAACTGTTTCCCGTCATAGAAGGTGAGTTCCAGCGAAGCATGGTGCGGATGGAGGATTACATCCGGCGTGATGACTTTGTCTTTCAGTTCCGGATGCTTACCCGCGTGCCGCGGATCCTGATGACTGCCCATGTACCACCAGGGCCAGCCATAGAATCCGCCTTCCTGCACATGCGTGATGTAGTCCGGAACAAGATTGTCGCCCAGCGCGTCGCGCTCGTTCACCGAACACCACAATTCGCCTGTTTTCGAATTGATCGCCATGCCCACACAGTTGCGGATGCCGTAGGCGTAAACTCGCATCGCCGAACCGTCCGGATTGAATTCCAAAACATCGGCGCGATTCTTCTCGCCCGGCGTCGAATCCGGGTCGTCGATATTCGATGCCGAGCCCACCGAGACAAACATTTTCTTGCCATCGGGAGTGAACTGAATGTCGCGCGTCCAATGCCCGTCGCCGCCGGGCACGTCCGCAATATGTTCAGCGGGGCCGCGCGCTCTCAAATCTCCGTTCTGGTAGGGGAAGCGCACAACCGAGTCCGTATTTCCAACGTAAATCCATTGTGGGTCCGGTCCCGGAGGATAAAAATTGATCCCGAACGGCCGCTTCAATTTAGTTGCAAAAATTTCCGCCTGCTGGGGCTTGCCCTCCGGAGTGATTCCCCGGAAGACTCGTACGACCCCCGGGTGGCTCTCGGCGACGAACAAATCGCCATTGGGCGCCGTGCGAATCAATCGTGGATCATCGAGGCCAGTGACATACAGATCGACCTGGAATCCCGGCGGCACTTGCGGCCACGCTTTTTCCGGACGCGGCACCAACTTGGGACCATTCCCCGCCGAAGTCGTAGCGAATGGAGCGGGAAGGTCCTTCAAAGTAATCTTGTGAATCGTTGCGGGTTTTTCATAACGGAAGTCCGTAAAGGGGGCCTTCGGCGGAGGCGCCTTTAAGGCTGTAGTGACGGCTTCGTCGGCCGAAAGTGGCACACGAGGAGAACCAGGCTTGGAACCGCCAAGAACCCGAAGATAGGCGACGATCTGCCATCTTTCCTTCTGAGGCAGTTGCGCCCAGGACGGCATGCCGTTGTTGAGATCGCCTTTCGTGATGTACCAGAAAAGCTCGCCGTCGCTGGCTGACTGCGCCTTCCCGCTGGCCAGCGCGGGGATGTTGCCGGTTCCTTCGCCATTTTCGCCGTGACAACCGGCACAACGAAGATGATACAGAGTCTTCTCTGAGGCCATCTGCTGGCCTGCATAGGGGTTTTTTTGCTCCCTGGCCAATGCCGGCGCGTTATGGAAATTCGCGTTCTGGGCCTGCAGTGCGGTCAATCCAAGAAGAAATGTCCCCGCGCACGTTGCGAACGAGCGGCCAAATACCCTTCCGATGACCTTCAAGATTTTCCTCCGAGAACGGGAAGCCGAGTTTCAAACATGAAGTCGAGAAGCAGGAGATTCCGGGGGCTCACTTTGGCGAATCGGAAGCGGGCGCTCGCAGGCCCGTCCAATCCTCCGCATTCGAGCGAAAGAGTCTGGTAACGTCTCGCTGAATTTCATGGCGAGTGACGCCTCGGCCGTCCTCCAGCAAAAGACGATAGGAGTCAGAGAGAATGCGTGCCAGAGTTCTACGCGTGTTGTTCCATTTGTAGATCACTTGCTCGAGCACTCGGGCATCGGAATGCTGCGGAATGAAACTTGTTCCCAGCATCTCGATACGCTCGCGCGTGATCTCCTCCACGATGGAAGGATTGTTCATGAACCACCAGCAACCGAACGGCATCAAGTTGCGGAATTTCCGCGCGTAAACGCACAATTCGTGCTGATTCTCCCGGCTGAGCACGCTCACCAGAAAGCGATTCTCTGGATACTCGCGGCACAGATTCTCGAGCGCGCGCAGGTCGGCTCGGCCTGAGGCGTCGCCTGCCAAACGCAATGACGGATTGACTTGTTTGCGTACTCCAATCATGAGCGAGAGCGGCAAATCCAATTCGCGGCAAGCCGGCAGTACCGCTTCTTTGAGCAATCGATTGCCGGTTGTGTCTTTGGGATATTCGAAAGTGTCGGGCAGCGAAACCGCCATGTACACGGGCTCCATGCGCTTGTGCCAGTCCGCCAGGAACCGGCGTACTTCGGCCGCGGATTTTCCGGATACTTGCTCGTCAACCCGGTAACCCTGACCTGCCAACACCTGCCAATGCGTTGACCAATTGACCAGAATGCGATCCAGCCGCAACACCGCGCGGAATTGCTGATGGCTCTCGACCCCCTTCAACCATACTGCGGCTTCCTCGGGATCGAGTGGGTCATTGGTCATCACCACGACACTTACACCCGACATCTGAAACACGTTGCGAATGTGGGCTTCGATGCTTTGCGTCTCGAAGAAAGACCGCGCCTCGGCCAGGTCCGGACTATCCGTCGGAAGTTGGAAAGCCTTGAGCACGGCGATCACGCCGCGGGTAGCTTCCGAGATGGGAGTATTCTCGACGAAGAGAGTCCGCCAGATGGCATCGGCTTGTTCGCGTTTGGAAAGGGACCAGTATTTCTCCGGGGCGATATCGGAATTTCGAAAAAATTCAGCTTCGAGATAATGATATGTCAGGAGTTCGTCGATGCCCCACAAGCCAAGCTTGCCAAATGCCGGCGCATACAAGTGCGTGTGAATGTCGACGAATGGAGTGGCCGCGAGGACTTGCTCTACAACCGAAGAAATCTGCGGTTCCTTGAGGAAATCGCCATCTCTGGAGACCGCAATCTCGCCCGCTGATTTGAGAATTCCTGTCCTCATACCTTGCACCAAATCTTGCTGCTCTCTGGGATAGTTTGCCGCCGTGCCCAGGCACCGCGCACCGTGGGCGTCCACCAACGATGAGGTTGGTACGATGCCTCGACTTACAATCGAGCAGTAATGCCCGCAGGGACACCGATATCGGAGAATACAAACCGTCCGCCGAAGTGTCAAATTGTAAGAATTGAAGTTAACATTCAGCCGAACTTAACGGATCTCTCCACTGACTTATTAGCGGACCGAGATGGCTGTCGCCGTTGCCCGGCAAAATGACTAACGATGTCGGCTCCAGCGTGCGCAATGCGAGCGACAACCAGAATGCGTTCGCTATTCGGCCTTTTGGCACCCGGCCACAATGCTCGGTGGATATGATGGGATACGGTATGATGGCCGCCGCAAACGGTGACGAGAGTGCCACAAATAGAATCTGGCGGCCCAAGAGTGCCGCGCCGGCGATGGGGCATTGCGCTACTTTTGGGCGTGGGAGTTCTCGTCAATTATTTTGATCGCGTGAATCTTTCCGTTTCGCGGGATGCGCTGCAAACCTCGTTTGGAATTTCCGCAGTGATGTTCGGTTATCTCTCCAGCGCTTACAACTGGACGTACGCGTCGCTGCAACTCCCTTCCGGGCTTCTGCTGGACCGGTTTGGCGTCCGGCGCGTGGGCATTGTCAGCACCGCGATATGGAGCGTGGCTTCTTTCGCCACGGCCATTTGCACGGGCGTGGGCGGTTTGTTTGGGGCGCGTTTCCTCCTGGGGATCGGTGAAGCTCCGACATTTCCGGCTAATGCGAAAGCCATCGGCTACTGGTTCCCGAAAGACGAACGCAGCCTGGCCACCGCCATGTTTGACTCCGCGGCGAAATTTTCCTCGGCGATTGGAATACCGTTGCTGGGTCTTTTGTTGTTTTATTTTGGGTGGCGTTGGAATTTTGCGGCCACGGGCTTCGTCAGTGTTCTCTATTTTGGGCTATTTTATGCGTTCTATCGAAATCCGAGCGAGGATAAATTACTGACAGACGCGGAGCGCGAGTTCATCGCGCAGGGCGGGGCGCAGCCCGAGGATCGCGCGAGGGCCGCAAAAGGCGCTCCACTTGGTTACTTGCTCCAGCAGCGTAAAGTGTGCGGTTTGGCACTGGGTTTCGCGTCGTACAACTACACTTTCTATCTGCTGCTGACCTGGCTGCCGTCCTATCTTTCCACGGCCTTGCATGTGGACTTGCTGCATTCCGCGCTCTATACCAGCGTGCCGTGGGTGTTCGCCACGTTCACGGACCTGGTGGTGGGTGGCTGGCTGGTGGATGCACTGATACAGCGCGGCTGGAGCGCAACACGTGTTCGCCAAACGGTGCTTGTCGGCGGAACAATTCTGGGCTTGGGAATTCTCGGCGCGGCGCACGCTCACACTGCAGTCACCGCCCTATTCTGGATCAGCATTTCCATTGGGGGATTGTCTGCCGCTTCGCCCGTAGGATGGTCGATTCCGTCGCTGATTGCTCCACGAGAAAGCGTCGGCACGGTAGGAGGCATTCTGAATTTCTCCAATCAGCTCGCGGGAATTGCCGCGCCCATTGCGACTGGGTATGTCGTACAAGCAACGCATTCCTTTTCTGGAGCGTTCATCGCCGCCACGGCTTTTCTGCTGGTTGGGATCGCGGGATATATTTTCCTGCTAGGGCGGATAGAGCCAATCCCGGAACCGGCGTGAATTAAATTGGCGCGACGTATAGTGAGAAATTCCCCGGACTAGCTCAATTGTGGCGGCTTGCCCGATGGCGGCGAAACGAGAGCGCGGGTTGCGCCTGTGGAGATTCCGCCATCCACGAGCAGGGTCTGTCCCGTGACGTAACGGCTGGACTCTGCCGCAAGAAAAACCACGGCGGCATCCAAATCTTGCGGCCGGCCGGGGCGCTTGAGTGGAATTCGATCGCAGAGATAGTCGACCCACTCTTTATTCTCATAGAGCATTTTATTCTGTTCGGTGCGAAACCATCCCGGAGCGAGGCAATTCACGGTGATGCCGTGCTTGCCCCAGTCGTCCGCCAAGCTCATGGTCAATTGCCGAATGCCGCCGCGGCTGGCGCCGTAGGGACCGAGGCCGGCATATCCAGCGACGCTCGTTACAGAACCGATGTTGATGATGCGGCCGTAGCCGCGCGGAACCATGAAGCGGGCAATGGCTTGTGCGACAAAAAAACTGCCGCGCAAATTGGTATCGAGAATCAGGTTCCAGTCGTCCCAGGTCACTTCGAGGGCGGGCTTTCGGACATTGCAGCCCGCATTGTTCACGAGAATATCCACGTGGCCGAAAGCGGCTTCCGCCGCCTTCGCCATTTCCTGAATGCTGGAAAGATCACGAACGTCGAGCGAGAGCGAGACGGCGCGGCGACCGAGCGATTTGATCTCGGATTCAAAGGGAAGCAAATGATCGCGATTGCGGCTGGTGAGGACGAGGTCGGCGCCGGCTTTTGCCAGAGCGCGGGCCATGTACTGGCCGAGACCGCGGCTGGTGCCGGTCACGATGGCTACGCGGCCGGTGAGATCGAAGAGTTCGCTGGTCATCGCAGGGTGTTCATCAAACGTTTCCCGGAGTGAGGACGACTTTCATCAAGTTCGGCTCGCGTGAGTACAAGCGCTCAAACCATCGTGGCCCTTCTTCGAGCGGCGCGACGGCGGTGATGAGCGGTTTTACTTTGATGGCTCCGCCGGTCAGCAGTTCGATGGCTTTAGGGTATTCTCCCGCGGAGGCGCAGGAGCCTTGAAGGCGAATCTGGCGGGTGACGGTTTTTTGCAGCGGCAGGGTAACTTCCGGAGTGATGTTGCCGACCAGCGTGACCGTTCCACCCTTGCGGACAGAATTTACGGCGCCGCGGACAGTGGCATCAATGCCGACGGCTTCAACGGCCAGGTCTACTCCGGCACCGTTTGTGCGGCTAAGAATTGCGGAAACTAAATCATCGCCAGTGGCATGCAGGGTTTCGGTCGCGCCAATTTCTTTGGCAAGTTTCAGGCGTGAGGCATCCACGTCGGCAACGTATACGGTCGAACAGCCGGCGGCCCGCAGGGCTTGCACAGTGAGCAGGCCAATCATTCCGGCGCCCAAGACGAGTGCTTGATCGCCAGGAGAAATGCGCGAAAGGGAAACTGCGTGGACAGCGACGGCAACGGCTTCCAGCATCGCTGCTTCGGAAAAAGGGAGACTTGCGGGCAAGCGGTGGACAATTCGCTGCGGAACAAGCACGTATTCGGCGAAGGCTCCGGCGCAGCGGTAGTCTGTGCAGGACACGCCCAAGACCTGGCGGCGGTCGCAGAGATTGATTTCTCCGCGAGCGCAGTAGAGGCAGGTTCCGCAAAAGATCGTGGAATCAAAAGTGATCCGATCGCCGGCGGACCAACCGGTGACTTGCGGTCCTACGTCTGCGACTCGTCCGGCGGCTTCATGGCCCATAACGATTGGAGGAATGCGGCGGCCGGAGGAACCGTCGTAACCGTGCACGTCACTTCCGCAAATGCCGCAGGCCGCCACCTTGACCAAAATTTCGCCGGGCCCGGGCGTTGGATCGGGAAGATCGGTAATTTCGAGATGACGATATTTGGAGAGAAGTAGTGCCTTCATGCGGATTTCAAGAAAGTGGGGTCATTTTTCTCGCAGATGAATCTGCGCGAGTATTCCCTTCTCTTATGCCTGAGCCTCGGAAAATTGTAAAGCTCCGAGGCTCAGGCGAATTTCAGACGATTGTTTTTCAAACCTTAGTCGTAATATTCCGGCGCTCTCTTGAGATCCTTCCATTGCTGACCATCGTGGCCGAAGACAACCAGCTGCACTTGTTCGCGCTCGACCAGATCGAGGAGCTTGCGCGTGCTGGCGAGCAACTGATCTTCGTTGTCGTCTTTTGGCCAGGCCTTACGATCCATTGTAAACAGGCGTTGCATCATGACTGCGTCAATGGCTAGAAGGACCGGGCCGGTTTGCGGCAGACGAAGCAGCACGGATTGATGGCCGGGAGCGTGCCCGTTAGTTAGGAGCAAAGTCAGGCCTTCCATGAATTCTGTATCCCCATCCACGAGCCGGTAACGCAAAGCGGGATGATCCCAATGAGCGCGCGCAAGCGCGAAGCGCGGATGTCCGCTGCGGGCGAGCTCGTAGTGTTCTCGCTGAACGATCAGTTCTGCGCTTGCGAAGGAATCGTTGTATCCGGCGTGGTCTACATCAAAATGAGTGCAGATGAGGATGTCGATATCGGATGGGCGCAGGCCGAGGGCGGCTAAGACCTCAAGCACGTTCTTTTCGTTCTGGCCACGCGGTAGGCCCGGAGGCATGGTGTCGGGAGCCATGCCGGTGTCGATCAAGATATGCTTGCCATCGGTGGTCTCGACGAGATAGCACGGCAGGACCATTTCCATGGTTCGGCCCTGCGCTAACGGAACTGTAGTAGCCGATAACTGCAACAGATAGAGTTTCTTAGGAGCAGGAGTGCTGGCTGTCATATGGCATCCTTTCTAAATGGTGGCGGACGCATTCGGCCGGAGGTCGGCGACCCGCCGGTTGAGGAAAACAGGCCGGGTGTCGCGGGATCAAGACCGCACAGCTGGTCCCGCGAGTAGAGTCGGCTGTCTTCCCGACATACAGTATATCATAGTTGATACTGTTTGTCTAGTAGTGACAGGCTCGATACTGTTCGGTTCTACTAAATTCTTGTTTTGCAGGAACTTGCGGGTGGCTAGTGGTTACTGGGTGACCGCTTGGCGACTTGCGTTTTCGGGCTGCGATTGGACTTGGGGAAGTACCAATTTGGGACGCACCCC
>WNFA01001075.1_pt1 | contig 25899 bp, 23 predicted proteins | sample 5400481 | NCBI WGS metagenome assembly WNFA01 (sample SAMN13153340, study PRJNA577476) | soil metagenome | isolation source: 120 cm saprolite under Douglas fir tree site 2 hole 1 replicate 2 | place: USA:California | collected 2015-04-18 | reverse complement strand
GCGCATTGGTTCGCGGGCGAGCAGGAGAAGGCCAAGTCCACCTGGGAAGACGGCTTCAAGGCGAACAAGTTCAATCCGTGGGGCAAGAAGTGTCAGGAGATGCTGGAGCTCGTCGGTAAGGGCGAGGAGCCGCCGCGAGACTAGCACTGATCGCCCTGCTGCTGCAGGGTCCAACGGCGATCGAGGTGGGTCGTATCACCGCAGTGGCTTGGCCGGGGCAGGGAACGCTCGCGACGTCGCTCGCCGAGTTCGCCGATCGGTCGCCTGACTTTCCCGGGATCGGCCCGTTACCCGATCGCCCCATTCGATTGATCCTCGCGCCGACCCGCGCGTTGTATGACTCGCTGACACGGGGCCGCCTCCCGCTCTGGAGTGAAGGTGCAGCGTTCCCGGATGCGGGAACGATCGTCTTGCTAACCGACAAACGGTCCAACCGCGAAGCCGCCGCCCTTCGTCACGAGCTCGCCCATCTCGCGTTGCGGTGGCGTGTGGGATATCACGCGCCGCTGTGGTTCGAGGAAGGCTATGCCGCCGTTGCCGCGCGGGAATGGGATCGGCTCGACGCGCTGCGACTCAACTGGCAGCTCGCCCGCGGTGTGCGCATGAATCTCGATGATGTCGAGCGCTCGCTACGCGGCGCGCGGGGCGATGCCGAAACGGGGTACGCGCTCGCGACGACCGCGGTGCTGATGCTGGAGCGCTGGGGCGGCGGCCGCGGGCTTGCGCCGCTGATCGCGAATCTGCCGCAGTCGGAATCATTCGACGCGGCGCTGCGCGCCACCTATCATGTTACAGAGAGCGACTTCGAGGAGCGCTGGCAGCGCGACATCGGCTCGCGCTACGGCTGGCTCTCGCTCGCGGGTGCGTTGGGCTTTTTCTGGCTCGCGCTCGGTTCCGTGCTCGCCGCGCTCGTGCTGCTGCGGCGGCGGCGTGACCGCGAGAAGCGCGCGGCGCTGGAGACAGAAGAAAGCCAAATGCTTGACGAGCTTGAGATTAACGAATAGACTCCAGCCCCGAATGCCGGAACAAACGTTCGCCCGTTCACGCCTGCGCTTCGGTCCGAAGAATTATGTCGTGCTCGGCGCCGGCGTCGTGTCACTCGCTCTCGGCTATTGGTTGTTGTCGATGGGATCCACAACGCTCGCGCCGGTGCTGCTCGTGTTGGGCTATTGCGTGTTGTTTCCGGTAGGCCTGGCCCTTTAGCACCTCCGCCTCCTTATCATGGCACGGGCGAATAGCTCAGCGGTTCAGAGCGCCTGCCTTACACGCAGGATGTCGGGGGTTCGAATCCCTCTTCGCCCACTGGTGTAGCAGCCTGTAACGGAGGAACGAACACGGTGAGAGCGTTTCCACTGATGGTCGGGCTGATGATCGCAGTCGCTGCAAAGGCATCCGCACAACTGGCGGCCCCGCAGCAGCCGACGGAGAGACTGCTCGTCCTCCCGTTCCAAGCGTCCGCCGCCGATTCGGCCGGAAGCATCGCGCTCGCCGATGCCGTGCGTGATCGCGTCACCGCGCTCGCCAAGAGCAGAGTCATGGTCGTCCCGAAGGCCAAGTTGTGCGAAGCACTCAAGGCCTCCGGATTTCCGTGCGACGGCTTGCTCGATGATCAACAGGCCCGCCAGCTGGCGCGATTCCTCCAGGTTCACGCGTACGTCACGGGTGATTTTCAGAAGAGCGGCACCAACCTCACGGCCAACGTCCGCCTGATCGACATCAGCAGCTCCGGAATGGCGGCGAGCTTCACCGCGACGAATGGGAATCCAGGGACGGCCATCGCGCTCGCGGAGACGATCGCGCAGCGCCTCGCCGGGGTGGTCCGCGCCAGCGAGCCTATCCGCGACTGCAATGATGATCGGAAGAAGGGGCAATTCGGCCGCGCGCGTTCGGACGCGCAGAAAGCGCTGGCCGTCGATCCCAACTCGGTGGGCGCCCATCTGTGTCTGGCGACCGTATACGAAGCGCAGCGGCTGACGGACAGCGTCCTGGTCGAATCGCAGCGCGCCCTGAAGGGTGACTCGCTCAACGGAACCGCGCTGGAGAACATCGCGCGGATCTATCAGCAAAAAGGCGACACGAACAGGATGCTCGACGCCTTCATTCAGCAGCTGCGTGGCGAGCCACGGAACGTGCAAAAGCGGCTCGGGATCGCGCAGCTCCTGCGCCAGATGAAGCGCGACTCGGCCGCGGTGGCCCTGCTCGACGAGGGCCTGAAGGTGATTCCCGGCGAGTCCCAGCTGCTCGATTTGAAGCTGACGATCTGCAACGAAGCGGGGATGTATCGCTGCTCGGACGCCGTCTTCGTGGAAAAGGCCCAGCACGACACCGCGCTGCTCGCTGATACCAACTTTTTGAAGGCGGCCATCGGCGCGGCGCAGCAGCAATCGGTCTCCGACACGCAGGCGCTCGACCTGTATACCAGAGCGGCGATTCGGCGTTTCCCGAACAACGCCAGCTTCCTGAGAACGCGGGCGTCGGTGTTCGAGATGCGCAATCACCCGGATTCCGCGCTCAAATACCTTCAGATGGCCGCGCGACTCGAGCCGAATGATGTCGGGACGAGCCTGCAGATCGCGAAGACGCTCATCGATCGGCCCGTCTATGACACCGCGAAGGGACGGGCGCTGCGCGAAGCAAAGGACACCGTGGCTCTGAAGGCGCTGCAACAGGCGTTTGCCGTGCGCGTCGACTCCGCCCGCCCGTTCCTCAAGCCAGGACTTGCCTCGAGCGATTCGATGCAGCGGCTGGCGGCGGCGGTGATCATGCTGACCGCCGGATCGAAGCTCGCGCAGGCGGGGGCATACGATCACGCCTACGTGTGGCTCGACACGCTCCTGCAGATCGTGGCGCCGAAGTCCCCCAGTGACACGGTCGGTCCGCGTTTTCAGGTACGCGTGAATGCCAGCTTCTGGTACGGCCTGTCGTCGGTGTTGACGCTCAATGCCCCGTACAAGGAAATGACTGAGGCCAAAGGCGCCCGGCGCTGCGAGCTCGCGCGCGCCGTGTTCGATCGCCTCTCCCGGACGAAGGCGGCATTGCTGTTGGGCCGGCGCGTCCATCCGCCCACCGCGGACCAGATGCTGAACTTCGTGGCGCAGTACGAAAAAGCGAAACCCCAGGTCCAAAAATCGTTTAAGTGCTCGCCGCCGTTGAATTGACCTGACGCCCGGTCTATATTCCGGCGCTCCGTTCGGGGGCTTTGGGGCTGTAGCTCAGCTGGTTAGAGTGCCGGTCTGTCACACCGGAGGTCGCGGGTTCGAGCCCCGTCAGCCCCGTTCCTGGCTCCGTCTGCCCACGCAGACGGGGCCTTTCTTATGTTGGAGCGTGCCCACGGCGCCCTCGATCCCCTACCACATCCCCGTCCTCGCGGAATCCGTCCGCGCCTGGGCGACGGGCAGCCGGCGCGCCGTCGATGCGACGCTCGGCGGCGGCGGCCACGCGGCAATCTTCCGCGAGCTTGGGGCGACTGTCCTCGGCATCGATCGCGACGCCGACGCCATCGCCGCCGTCCGCGGCCGCCTCGGCACCGCGGGCTTGCAATATCTCGAAGCCTCCTTTGCCGCCCCTGCCGCCGTTGCCGCCATTGGCGAGTTCCATCCTGACCGTATCCTGCTCGACCTCGGCGTCAGCTCCCATCAAATCGATTCCGCGGAGCGCGGCTTCACATTCCGGCCCGGTGCTCCGCTCGACATGAGAATGGGGGGAAGGGGGAAGGGCGAAGAGGGAAGGGGGATTACCGCTCGAGATATCCTGAACACGTGGCCTGTCGACCGAATCGGTACGGTGTTCAGTGAGTATGCCGACGAACGGCGCGCGCGCTCTCTCGGAAAGGAGATCGTCCGGCGTCGGTTGTCTCGCCCGTTCGTTATCAGTGACGACTTCGTCAATGCGATTCGCGCCGTCCTCGGACCGCGCTCCGGGCCGTCGGATTTCGCCCGCCTGTTCCAGGCGCTCCGCATCGCGGTGAACGAAGAGCTGGATTCGCTCGAGGCGGCTCTGCCGGAGCTACGTGACGCGCTCGTCCCCGGTGGGTCGCTCGGTGTCATCACCTACCACTCCGGCGAAGACCGGATCGTCAAACACGCGTTTCGTGAATGGGGCCGCGAGTGTGTTTGTCCACCGCGCCAGCCCGTCTGCACGTGTCGCGGCCGCGCGTTGGGCACCGTGCTCACGAAGAAGGCCATCGTTCCACAGCCCAGCGAGATCGCCGCGAATCCGCGCGCGCGCTCGGCGCGATTCCGTGCGTTCCAGGTCGCCGATGGCGTTTAGAGGCCGGCATTGGATCGCGTTTTGGCTCGTCGCGTTGCTGGCGGCGCTTTGGGCCGTGATCGCCCGGCAGACCGCGTCGCTCAACGCCGCCCGCGCGCTCGCGGACCTGCGCGAACAGCGCGCCTCCCTCGAAGGGCATCGCGCCGATCTCGACCGGCGCGTGCGCACCGCGCAGAGCCGGTCCGTGCTGTTGCCGCGCGCGCAGCACCAGGGCCTGCGACTGCCGGCCGATACAGAGATAATTCTGATCCCCGCTCCGGGCGCGCGGCCACGCTGATGGCGAAGCCGCTCGTCCGGCTCCAGGTCGTGCAGATGGGACTCGCGGTCGCGCTGTTCGCGCTCGTGCTGCGCGCGGCGCAGGTGCAGCTCGTCGAAGGACATCGCTATGCCGCTGCCGCCGCGGCCCAGCGCACCGAGCGCGTGCAGCTCGACGCGCGCCGCGGCGCGCTGTACGACCGCCACGGCACCGCGGTCGCGCTGACGCAGGAGACTTATCACCTCGGCGTCGCCCCCAACGAGCTGCGCGACCCAGTCCGGGACGTGCCCGCGATCGCGCGCCAGCTGCGGCTCGCGCCCCGCGACGTCGATCGCGCCATGCACCGCCGCTATGCCTGGTTCGCGGGACCATTCACGGCATTGGAGGTCCAACCGCTGCGTGCGATGCGCGGCATCCATCTCGAGCCGGTGCTCCGTCGCTTTTATCCATCGTCCGAATTCGCCCGCGCCGTGATCGGTCGCGTCGGCGACGACGGCCGCGGTGGCTCCGGCGGCGGGGGTGGGCTCGAGCGGCTGCTCGACAGCCTCCTTTCCGGCACGCCCGGCGCGGCGGTGGTGCTCAAGGATCGCGAGGGTCGCGAATACGAATCGCCGGCGCGCGTCATCGCCGAACCGATCGCCGGCAGCGACGTGGTGCTCACCCTCGATGCCGAGCTGCAGGAGATCGCGCAGCGCGCGCTGGACGACGCAATCGACAACATGGAGGCGGATGGCGGCGACGTCGTGATGCTCGATCCGGCGACGGGCGAGGTGCTGGCGGTCGCCTCGCGACGGGCCGACGGCAGCATGCGGCCGAGTGCGTTTACGGAGACGTTCGAGCCGGGATCGCTGGCCAAGATCTTCGCCGCGGCGGCGCTGATCACCTATCAGCGCATCCGTCCCGGCGAGCGCGTCTCGGGTGAAGGCGGACGTTACCGGCTGCCCGACCGCGTCGTCACGGACGAACATCCCCTGCCCTCGCTGACGCTCGCGGATGCCATCCGCGTGTCGAGCAACATCGCGCTCGTGAAGTTCGCCGCGCGGCTGCATCCCGCCGAGCAGTACGGCGTGCTGCGCGGCTTCGGGTTCGGTGCGCCAACCGGTGTCGAGTTTCCCGCCGAGTCACCCGGGCGACTGCGGCCGCCGCGCGAATGGTCGCGGCCCAGCCAGGCGAGTCTCGCGATCGGCTACGAGTTGGCGGTCACGCCCATCCAGCTCGCGGCGGCATACGGCGCCATCGCGAACAACGGCATTCTTCTGGAGCCCACGTTGATCCGGGAGATCCGCTCCGGGAACGGGGGATTGCGCTATCGACACGAACCGGAGCCGGTGCGTCGGGTGGTGACGAGCGCGGTGGCGGCACAGCTGCGCGAGTTGCTGCGTGGCGTGGTCAGCGCGGGCGGCACAGCGGAGCGTGCGGCGCTTGCCAACTTCCAGCTCGCGGCCAAGACGGGAACGGCGCGCCGGGTCGTGGCTGGGCGCTACGCGGTGGGGCAATACACCGCGTCCTTCGCCGCGCTCTTTCCGGCAGATGAGCCGCAGCTCGTCGTCGTGATGAAGATCGACAATCCACAGAAGGGCAGCTACTTCGCCGCGCAAACCGCCGCCCCGGTCACGAGATCGATGCTCGAGCAGGCGCTCGCGGCGCGCACGGTCGCGCTCGACCGCGCCCGCCTCTCGAATGTCGCGCCCAGTGCCGAACACGCGAACGCATCGCTTGATGAGCCGGATGGGGTGGTGCCGTACGTAATCCCCTGGCCGTATGCCCCTGATAGCGTGCGCAGTGGAACGCAACCGGACCGGATCGTGCCCGACGTGACCGGCCGCTCGTTGCGCGCGGCCGCGCGAACGCTTCACCGGAGCGGGTTTCACGTCGTCGTGAAGGGCGCCGGCGGGGGCGTGATTGAGCACACGTGGCCCGCCGCGGGTGAGCGCGCAGCAGCCGGCTCCACCGTCACGATGTTCGCCGAGCCTCTCCCCAAATCGCACCGATGAAAGCGTCGCTCCAGGTCGTCGTCGACGCGCTCGCCCGCGCGGGACTGTTGATCGAGGGGCCGCCTGATGGCAACGGGCGCGGTCTTCCCGAGATCACGGGGCTGACGGCGGACGCGCGCCGTCTCGAGCGCGGGATGCTGTACTGCGCAGTGCGCGGCGCCGTGCTGGACGGGCACCAGTTCGTCGCCGATGCGGTCGCCCGCGGTGCCGCGGCGGCGCTCGTCGAAGTGCGGCAGCCAGTGACCATTCCGCAAGTCGTCGTGCGCAACGGCCGGCGCGCCGCGGCGGTTGCGGCTGAAGCATGGTATGGGCGTCCGGCGGCGAAACTGCAGCTCATCGGCGTGACTGGAACGAACGGCAAGACGACCTCGGTGCTTCTCGCGCGCCACGTGCTGAGCGCGCTCTGGCCGATGGGAGCGATCGGTACGCTCGGTTGCATTGACCCTGCCGGCCACGCGGTCCAAAGCGAGGCCGGGAATCTCACGACGCCCGGCCCCATCGATCTCCAGGCGACGCTCGCGGCGTTGGTGGAGCGCGGGGCGGGTGGCGTTGCCATGGAAGTGTCCTCACACAGCCTCGATCAGGGTCGCGTCGACGGGCTCGTCTTTCGCGCCGCCATCTTCACGAACTTGACGCGCGATCATCTCGATTATCACGAGACGTTCGAGGCGTACTTTGCGGCGAAGGCAAAGCTGGTCGGCTATCTCGCCGACGCCGGTCTGGCCGTCGTCAACGCCGACGATGCCGCATGGGATCGTCTGCCACGCACGTCACGCCGGATCACTTTCTCGGCGCTTCCGGGAACCAAGGCGGACGTGACCGCCGCCGATGTGCGCGTCGATGCGAGCGGTGCCCATTTCACGATGGTCGGTAAAGAAGGTCGCCATCCCGTTTCTCTTCCGCTGCTCGGCCGCTTCAACGTCGCGAATGCGCTGGGCGTCGCGGCCTGCGCGATTGGGCTCGAGGTGCCGTCGCGCGTTGTCGCCGAGCGACTTTCGAGCGCGCCGCAGGTTCCAGGCCGGATGGAACGCATCGCCGTGGATCCGTGCGTGATCCTCCGCGACTACGCGCACACACCGGATGCGCTCGAGCGCGCCCTGGAAACGGTTCGCGAGGTCACGCCCGCGGGCGGACGCGTGATCGTCGTGTTCGGAGCCGGCGGCGATCGCGACCGCGGCAAGCGGGCGCCGATGGGCGAAATCGCGGTCCGCCTCGCCGACATCGCCATTGCCACGTCCGACAATCCGCGCACTGAGGATCCCGAAACGATTCTCGACGACGTGGAAGCGGGCATGAAGGCCAAGCCGCATTACCGCATGGTAGACCGCCGCGCCGCGATCGCGCAGGCGCTCGAGGTCGCCCGCCAGGGCGACACGATCCTGCTCGCGGGCAAGGGGCACGAGACCTATCAGGTCGTCGGCACGACTAAAGAACCGTTCGACGAGCGCGAAGTGATTCGCGCACTGGGAGCGGCGTAATGGCCGGTCATGTCTGGACGAGCGATGAGGTCGCGGGCGCCCTCGGGGTGAAGGCGCCGGCGAAACTCAAATTCACCGCCGTATCTACCGATACCAGACACCTGACACCCGGTGCGCTCTTCGTCGCTCTGAAGGGCGAAAACTTCGACGCACACACCTTCCTGGCGCAGGCGAAAGCGCAGGGCGCCGCCGCGGCCGTCGTCCGGCGCGGCACGCTGGCCCTCGACGGGCTGCCTTACTTCGAAGTCGATGACACGCTGACCGCGTTGGGCCAGCTGGCGCGCGCCCGGCGGCGCCTGCTCCCCGAGGGCACGCCTGTCGTCGCCGTCACGGGATCGAGCGGCAAGACCAGCACCAAGGAGATGATTCGCGCCACGCTCGGGGCCCGGTATCGGGTGCATTCAACCATCGGGAACTTGAATAATCTCGTCGGCGTGCCGCTCACCATTCTCAGCGCCCCGGAGGACACCGAGGCGCTCGTGGTCGAGGCGGGCGCCAGCATCCCCGGCGAGATCGCGAAGCTGCGCGACATCATCGAGCCCACGATCGCGGTGATCACCAACATCGGCTACGCCCACGTGGAGGGTTTCGGCTCGCTCGAGCGCGTGATGGCGGAGAAGCTGTCGCTGTTGGACGGTGTTCCGGTCGCCATCCTGGGTTCGGGTCCGGATGCCATGTGGCCGGAGGCCCGGCGCCGCACGCAGGTCATTCCGGCGGCGCTGCCGGGGAAGAGCAGCGACGACGCTCTGCTCGATCGCCATCTGGACAGAGATGGGCGGCCGCGGCTCACGCTCGACTCGGGTGAGGTCGTGACACTTCCCGCACTGGGCATTCACCAGCTGGAGAACGCGCAGATCGCCTTGGCCGTGGCCCAGCGGGCCGGCGTCGAGCACGACGCCGCCGTCCGGGCGCTCGCCAACGTGCGATTGCCGGAAGGCCGGGGCGACCTGCGGACCGTCAACGGCATGCTGGTGATCGACGACAGCTACAACGCCAATCCCGCGTCGATGCGCCGGGCCGTCCAGACGGCGGCCTGGCTCGCCCGGCGGCAGCGCCGGCCGCTCGTCGTCGTGGTGGGAACGATGTTGGAGTTAGGAGCGGAAAGTGCAAGATTGCACGCCGAAGCCGCGCGCGAAGTCGTCAAACGGAAGCCGGCGCTCGTCGCCGCGGTCGGAACGTTCGCGCGCGTGTTCGAGACGATGCGTGAGGAGCTGGGCGGTCGCCTGATCACCGCGGCCGACGCCAATGCGCTGGGCCCCAAACTGAAGTCGGCGTTGCGCGGCAACGAACTCATCCTGCTCAAAGCTTCGCGGGGGGTCTCCTTGGAACGTGTCCTCAACCACATCGCCTAATGCTCTATCATCTGCTCGTGCCGCTCGCCCGTCAGCACATCATCTTCAATCTCTTCAACTACATCACGTTCCGGGCGGCGGGCGCGACCGTGACGGCGCTGCTCGTCGCGTTCATCATCGGTCCACGCATCATTGCCAAGCTGCGCGACCTCGGTATCGGCCAGATCGTGCGCGCGGAAGGACCCGCGAGCCATCATGGCAAGCGAGGCACGCCGACGATGGGCGGATTGATCATCATCCTCGCCACCATCGTGCCGACGCTGCTGTGGGCCAGGCTCGATAGCCGCTACGTCATTGTCGCCGTCGTCGCCACGCTGTGGATGGGCTTGATCGGCTTTCTCGACGACTATCTCAAGATCGTGCGGGGGCAGTCGCAGGGACTGGTCGCGCGCTGGAAGCTCGTCGGCCAGGTGTCGTTCGGGTTCGCGCTGGGCATCGCGCTCGTGCTCGTGCCCATTGCCGCGCGGGTCGAGCCGACGTCTACGCAGCTGCCGCTCTTCAAGTACATCTTCGTCCACCTGCCGTGGTGGGCCTACATCCTGTTCGTCACGATCGTGATCACCGGCAGCTCAAACGCGGTGAATCTCACCGACGGTCTGGACGGGCTCGCCACAGGACTGACCGCGATCGCGGCCGGTTCGTTCGCGATCTTCGCCTACCTCTTCGGCCGCGTGGACGCAGCGCATTATCTCGGCGTGCTCTATCTCGCCGGCGCCGGCGAGTTGACGATCTTTTGCGGCGCCCTCATGGGCGCGGCACTCGGTTTTCTGTGGTTCAATGCGTATCCCGCTCAGGTGTTCATGGGTGACACCGGTGCGCTCGCGATCGGCGGCGCACTGGGTACCGTCGCGATTCTGCTCAAGGCGGAGTTTCTGCTGCTCATCGCGGGCGGTGTCTTTGCCGCCGAAGCGGTCTCGGTGATCATGCAGACGGGCGTGTATCGCTGGCGCAAACGCAAATACGGGAAGGAGTACGCCGACGCGCATAAGGTCTTCCGCATGGCGCCGCTCCATCACCATTTCGAAAAACTCGGCTGGGCGGAGCCGCAGGTGGTCATGCGGTTCTATATCCTCGGCGTGCTGTGCGCGATGATCGCGCTGGCCACGCTCAAGGTGCGATGATCGAATCGCTGCCGGTGGTTCCGGACACCTGGCGCCGCGCGGGGAGTGCCGTTGCGGTCATCGGATTAGGGAAGAGTGGGGTCGCGGTCACGCGCCTGCTCGCGCGCGAGGGTCTGCGCGTGTACGCGAGCGATGCGTCCGACCATCCCTATGCCGGCGCGGCCGCGGACGCGCTCAAAGGCGTCCCTGGCGTGGAGGTGGAATACGGCCGCCACGACCTCAACAAAATCCGCCACGCCACCGGCGTGGTGGTGTCGCCGGGCGTGCCGCCCGACGCGCCCGTGCTGGCGGCCGCCCGGCACGCGGGTGTCGAGATCGTGTCCGAGCTCGATGTCGGCTTTCGCGCGCTGGCCGCGCGCGGCGCTGGCACCCGCAGCATCGCGATCACCGGGACGAATGGAAAGACGACGACCACGGCGCTGGTTGCCCACCTCTTGAGCGCGGCGGGCCTGCGGGCGACGACCGCCGGAAACATCGGTCGGCCGCTCACCGATCTCGCCATGGCGGACGAACAGTATCAATGGCTGAGTCTCGAGGTGTCGTCGTTCCAGCTCCACGACAGTCCGAACTTCGCGCCCGAAGTCGGGATCCTGACGAACCTCGCGCCCGATCATCTCGATCGCTATCCGACCGCGGAGGCGTATTACGCGGACAAGCGATTGCTGTTTCGCAATGCGAGCGCCGACGACGTGTGGGTGCTGAATGCCGACGACCCACTCGTACTGCAAATGGCGCAGGGGGTCGCCGGGCGCCGCGTGCTGTTCTCGCTCCTCAAGAGCAGTGATGCGTGGTATGACAGAGCGCAGAGCACCTTGCGACTGGGTGGCGAGAAGTTGCTGCAGCGCGACGAGCTGCATTTGTTGGGCGACCATAACATCGGGAACGCGCTCGCCGCCACGCTCGCGGTGCACGAAGCGGGCGTCCCGCCGCCGCTGATCGCGGAAGGTCTGCGCTCGTTCCGGCCGCTGCCGCACCGGCTCGAGCCGGTGCGCGAAGTGGGTGGCGTGCTGTGGATCAACGATTCGAAGGCGACCAACATCGCCGCGACGACGGTCGCGGTCCTCGCCATGCAGCGGCCCTTCGTCCTACTGCTCGGGGGCCGTCATAAGGGTGAGCCCTACACCAGCCTGGCGCCCTTGCTCGCGCCGCGCTGCCGGTTGGTGATCGCATACGGAGAAGCGGGTCCGCTGGTCGAGAAGGACCTCGGTGGCAAGGTGCCGCTCGAGCGCGGCACGACATTCGAAGACGTGATTGCGCGTGCTCGACGCGCGGCGCGGCCCGGCGATGCCGTGCTGCTATCTCCCGCGTGCTCGAGCTACGACATGTTCAAGAACTATGAGGAGCGAGGGGCCACATTCCGGCGCCTGGTCGAGGGTTGAAAGAGTGGGAGCCCAGACTCCTCGCCGTCGTTACGGCGGTGCTCGTCGTCTTCGGCCTAGCGGCCGTCTACGGCGCCTCCAGTCTTGTGACGACGGCGGGCGGCCAGGTCGGTGCGAGCTTCGCATTACGGCAGGCGGTCGGGGCTGCGGTCGGCGGTCTCCTGGCGATCGTATTTGCGCGGATGGATTACCATCGCTGGCGCCGCTGGGCATGGCCGCTGCTCGGCGTCACCGTTGTGCTATTGCTCGTGCCGTTGCTGCCCTTCACGCATGTGATCACACCGACCATCAATGGCGCCCGGCGCTGGGTGAACCTTGGTGTCCTGACGCTGCAACCGTCGGAGCTGGCCAAGTTGGCGGTGGTGGTATGGTGCGCGATGCTCGCCGCGAAGAAGGGCGACCAGCTGCGCGATTTTCAGCTCGGGGTACTGCCGTTCGTCGTCGTCCTCGTCCCGGTGATCGGACTGATTTTCCTCGAGCCCCATTTGTCGATGGCGCTGCTCGTGGCGATCCTCGGCGGCAGCGTGCTGTTCACGGCCGGCGCGCGCATCGGGCACTTCCTGGTATTAGGCGCCGGCGCGGGTCCTCTGCTCTACGGCGCGGTCGCCACCGCGCAGTATCGGCTCGCGCGGGTGCTTACGTTCCTGAATCCCGGTGCCGCGCCCACCGAAGCGACGTGGCAGGTGCAGCAATCGCTCACGGGCATCGGCGCAGGGCGGCTACTCGGCGTCGGCTTCGGACAGGGCCAGCAGAAGCTCGGCTACCTTCCGTACGCCTATTCCGATTTCATCTTTTCGACGATCGGTGAGGAGTGGGGCTTCGTCGGCGTGCTCGCGATCGCGCTGCTCTTCGGCACCTTCGTCTGGCTCGGCTTCCGCATTGCGCGCAACGCGCCGGATCCGTTCGGTCAGCTGCTGGCGACGGGCATCAGTGTCATGATCGGTCTGAGCGTCGTGCTCCATATCGGGGTGAGCCTCGCAGTGATTCCGGCGACGGGTGTGACGCTGCCGTTCATGTCGTATGGACGATCGTCGCTCATAGTGGCGCTCGCGGCGACGGGCGTGTTGGCGAGTGTCGGAAGAGCGAGAAGAACGGCTTGAAGGTCTTAATCGCCGGCGGCGGCACCGGCGGCCATCTCATGCCCGCGCTGGCGTTGGCGCGTGTCGCGGCGGATGCAGGTCATGAGGTCGTTCTCGTCGGCGCCCAGCGAGGCATCGAAGCGCAGATCCTGCCGCGCCATCCGTTCCGATTTCATTTACTCCCCATGGAGCCGCTCTATCGCAGAACGTGGTGGCGCAATCTCCGCTGGCCGGCGATCGCGGTCCGCGCGTGGCGGTCGGCGGGCCGCGTGCTGCGGGAAGAACACCCGGCGATCGTCATCGGCACGGGCGGTTATGCGGCGGGTCCGGTCGTGTTGCGCGCGCAACTCGCGGGGATTCCGACCGCGTTGCAGGAGCAAAACGCTTTCCCCGGTCTCACAACGCGGCTGCTCGCGCGTCGCGCACGCCAGGTGCATCTCGGCTTCCCCGAAGCGGAGCGAAAACTCTCGCCGGGTCCCCGCACGCAGGTGTTCGTTTTCGGAAGTCCGATTGCGCCTCCAGGTCACGTCGACTCGCGCGCCGCGCGCGCTGAGTTTGGTCTGACTACAGAACGACACACGGTGCTCATCGTCGGAGGGAGCCAGGGCGCGCGCGCCTTGAACGAGACTGTTGCGCGCGCCCTCGACCACGGTCTCCTCAACGATGTGAATTTGCTCTGGAGCACCGGTGTGCTGCACGAGCCGTTGTACGCGTCGCGATCCGTATCGGGCCGCATTGTCGTGCGCGGATTCTTTGATCCGATCTCCAGCGCGTATGCCGCTGCCGATCTTGTCGTCGCGCGCGCGGGTGCGATGACGGTGGCGGAGTTGTGCGCGTGGGGGAAGCCGAGTGTCTTGATCCCACTGCCGACGGCCGCGGCGGATCATCAGACGTTCAATGCGCGAGCCCTGACGGCGGCAGGGGCGAGCGTCTTGTTACTCGAACGCGAGCTCGATCCGGCATCGCTCGCCAAGACCGTCGAGCCGCTGATCCACGACACCCTCCGGCTCGCCGCCCTCGGCAAAAGTGCCCGAAAAAGGGGTCATCCGAACGCTGCCCGAAACATCATGGAAAAGGTTTTAGAGCTTTCGCAAGTCGCGTAGATTTCCTATATTAGCTGCCCACAGATGACCTTGTTTCGAACCGGGGATCCCCGACCCATCCACTTCATGGGCATAGCCGGGGCGGGGATGAGCGCCCTGGCTGTGATTGCCAGGCACCGGGGAGTCGCCATAACTGGTTGTGATTCTGATGCTTCCGGGGCTGGGCTCGATGACCTGACCACCCTCGGAGTGCCCGTTTGGCGGGGCCACGATCCCAGCCACGTGGACGGCGCCCGCGCCGTGATTGTCACGGCGGCCGTGCCCCGGGACCATCCCGAACTGGAACGGGCCCGCGCTTTGGAAGTACCGGTCGTGCGTCGCGCGGATGCCTTGGGAGAGCTCGTTGCAGCCGGCAGAGCGAGCGTGGCGGTTGCAGGCACACATGGCAAAACGACCACCACGGTCATGGTCACAGAGGCGCTCACGGCCGCCGGGCGAAATCCTACGGGACTCGCCGGCGGCCGTGTCGCTGCGTGGGGTGGCAACGCGCGCATCGGCGGCGATGAGCTGTTCGTGGTGGAGGCCGATGAGTACGACAAGGCCTTCCTGTCGCTGAAGCCGACGATCGCTGTCGTGAACAATGTCGAAGCGGATCATCTCGAGTGTTACGGCAGCATCGACGCGCTCGAGGCGGCGTTCGCGGATTTTGCGGGCCGGGCCGAGCGCGTGATTGTCGGTGCCGACGACGCGGGCGCCGATCGAGTGGCATTGAAGGTTGAAGCGCCGGTGTGGCGCGTGGGGCTCGGTCCCACCGCCGACGTGCGCATTCGCGCCGTGCGGCTCGAGCCCAGCGGTTCGCGGGCGACGATCTCGTTGCCCGGCGGACACACGGTCGAGCTACAGCTGGCGGTGCCGGGAATGCACAACGTGCGCAACGCGGCCGCCGCGCTCGGTGTGCTCCAGGCACTCGGCGCGGACGTGCAAGCTGGCGCGCACGCGCTCGCGGACTTTCGCGGCGTGGGTCGGCGATTCGAACGGCTCGGTGAGGCGCGTGGCGTCGCGGTGGTGGACGATTACGCACATCACCCGACGGAAGTGACCGCGACGCTGGCGGCGGCGCGGCAGGCGTTTCCCGGCCGTCGACTCGTCGCCGTATTTCAGCCGCACCTCTATTCGCGGACGGCGCTGCATGGTGAGTCGCTTGGAAAAGCGTTGGCTGCGGCGGACATGGTCGTGGTCGCACCGATTTACGGAGCGCGCGAGCAGCCACTCGCGGGCGTGACGCATCACCTCGTGGTGCGGGGCGCGACGCGCGCCGGGGCGGCCACGGTCGCGGTGCGCGATCGCGCCGGACTCACCCAGCACGTCGCCCGCGCGGTGCGTGAAGGCGACGTCGTGTTCACGCTCGGAGCGGGCGATGTGACGCGCGTGGGCCCCGAGCTGTTGGAGATACTGGGCAACGGAAGCAAGGAGCAGGGAGCCGTCGCGTGAAATGGCCGCGTCGGTCGCGCCAAGTGTTGCTCTGGGCCGGCGCGGCACTGGCTGTTATGCTGGTATGGATGATGGCGCCGCTCGGGCTGCGGCGCGTGACGTTTTTCCGCGTGCGGCAAGTCGAGCTCGTCGGCATCCGCTATCTGGATGCGGATCAGGTTTTAGCGGCGCTGCAGCTGTCACCGGGGGCGAGCGTGTTTGACGATACGGAGGTTCTAGTCGATCGCTTGCGCGCACTCGATGGCATCGCCGATGTCGCGGTCACCCGCCGGCCGCCGGCGTCGCTGAAGGTCGTCGTGCGCGAGACGGAGCCGATCGCCCTGGTGGCGAATGCTCGCGGCGCATTGACGGTTGTGGACGCCGTGGCGCGGCCGCTCCCGTTCGAGCTGGTGGGTCTGGATCTGCCGGTGGTGCAGACGGGAGAGAAGGGCGACAGCGGAGTGGTGGCCGTGTTGGCGCGGATCCAGGCGGTGGATCCCGCGCTGTTTCAGACGATCGACGCGGCCCGGCTGACCGACGGCGAGAGTGGTGACGTCGTCCTCGAGCTAGGCCGGCATCGTGTGCTACTGGCGTCGGATGCGGGCCCGGAGGTGATCCAGAGCGTGGTGCTGGTCGCGAGAGATCTGGCAGCGAAGGCGCGCCCGTATGCCGAGCTCGATGCCCGGTATGCGGGACAGATCGTCGTGCGTCGGCGTGGCGCGAAGAGTCCCGGGAGTGCGCGGAGCGCCTGATGTCCGATCGAAAACTCGTGGCCGGCCTCGACCTTGGTAGCACCAAAACCTGCGCGGTCATCGCGGAGGTGGCCGGCGATCTGCCGCGCGCCCCCATCGCCAAGATCCTCGGCGTCGGGCTCGCGAAAAACAGTGGCGTGCGGCGCGGCATGGTGCGTGACATCGACGAGACGACGCGTTCCGTCGCCGCCGCACTCAAGGACGCCGAGCGGATGGCGGGGGCGCGAGTGCCCGACGTGACCTGCGGCATCGCCGGCGAGCACGTTTCGGCGCGGGGCTCGACGGGCGTGGTCGCGGTGAGCGGCGAGGAGATTGCGCCGCAGGACGTCGCTCGCGTCAATGAAGTCGCCCGCGCCGTCTCACTCGGCCGCGATCATGAGCTGCTGCACGACATCCCGCAGGAATACGTCGTCGATCAGCAGCACGGGATCTCGGATCCGGTCGGGATGACCGGCACGCGGCTCGAGGTGGAGATGTATCTCGTGACGGTGCAGGCCACCGCCGCGCAGAATCTCCGCAAGAGCGTGCAGCGCGCCGGCTATCGCGTCGCCGATCTCGTGCTCGAGCCGTTGGCCGCGTCGTACGCGGTACTGACCGATGACGAGAAAGAATTGGGTGTCGCGCTGGTCGAGGTGGGCGGGAGCTCGACGGGCGTCGCGATATTTCACGAAGGCAAGATCCGCCATCTCGCGTCGCTCAAGTACGCGGGCTCGCACGTCACCAGCGATCTCGTACAAGGCCTCGGCGTGACGCAGTCGGACGCCGAGCGACTGAAGGAGCGGCACGGCGCGGCGTACACGCCGCTCGTCGATGCGGGCGAAATGGTGAGCCTGCCGTCGACGGCGGGGCAGGGTGCCCGCACCGCGTCACGTGAGCTGGTCGCGCACATCATCCACCAACGGGTGGACGAGATCTTTCAACTCGTGGGCCGCGAGTTCGAGCGCGCCGGGTACGGCTCCGGCCGGCTGCCGGCTGGCGTCGTCTTGAGCGGTGGCACAGCGCACCTGCCCGGCATGGTCGAGCTGGCGCGCGAAGTGTTCGCGGTGCCGGTGCGCGCGGGACATCCCGAGATCGGTATCTCGGGACTCGTCGACAGCGTGCAGGCGCCGCGGTACGCCGTGCCGGTCGGGCTGGTGTTGTACGCGGCGCGCAAAAGTGCCCACGGTGGCACGGGCGCGCCGGGAGTACTGTTCGGCGGCTCACCCGAAAAGCTGTTCGGACCGTTGAAGCGCTGGCTACAGGATTTCTTCTGATTCCTCCCATCTCTGGGCCCTAGGGGAGAACCATGATCTTCGAACTCGAAGAAACAGTCACGCAAAACGCGCGGATGAAGGTCGTCGGCGTCGGTGGGGGCGGCGGCAACGCCCTGAACCGGATGATCGACGAGCACGTCAGCGGAGTCGAGTTCATCTCGGTGAACACCGACGCCCAGGCGCTCCTCAACAACAAAGCCGACGTCAAAGTCCAGATCGGCAAGAAGCTGACGCGCGGCCTCGGGGCAGGGGCGCGTCCGGAAATCGGCCGCCAGGCGATCGAGGAGAACCGGGACGAGGTGTTGCACTCCCTCCAGGGCGCGGACCTCGTGTTCGTGACCTGCGGGATGGGCGGCGGCACCGGGACCGGCGCGGCGCCGATCATTTCTCAGGTCGCGCGCGATCTCGGCGCGCTCTGCATCGGCATCGTCACCAAGCCGTTCCTGTTCGAGGGTCGCAAGCGCATGCGCCAGGCAGAGATGGGCATCGCGGAAATGCGCAAACACGTCGACACGATGATCGTCGTGCCCAACGAGCGGCTCCTCGCCGTCGTGGGGAAGGGCATCCCGTTTCAGGACGCCCTGAAAAAAGCGGACGAGGTGTTACTCCACGCGACACAGGGCATTTCGGCCCTCATCTGTGTCACCGGTCTCGTGAATGTAGACTTTGCGGACGTGCGCACCGTGATGCAGAATGGCGGTGCGGCGTTGATGGGAACGGGGCAGGGCCGCGGCGAGAACCGCGCGATGGAAGCGGCGCAGCAGGCGATCTCCAGCCCGCTGCTCGATAACATCTCGATCGCCGGCGCGACGGGCGTGCTGATCAACATCACCGGCGGCGAAGACCTGACGCTCGGCGAAGTCACGCAGATCAGCGAAGCGATCCACGACGCCGCGGGCGACGAAGCCGAGATCATCTTCGGCGCGGTGAACGATCCCGCAATGCACGGTGAAGTGCGGATCACGGTCATTGCCACGGGGTTCGACAAGACCGGCGCGATGGCCGATGCGCTAGCCGGTGTGCAGCGGCCGGCGGCAGGCGTGCTGCCGTTCCGCGATCGTGCGGCGCGGCCGACGCCGGTACCGCCGCCCGGATTCACCAAGCCGCCTGAAGTCGCGCCGAAACGGGGACCAGCACAGGCGCCGCTGAATCCTGAGCTGAACGAGATGGAAATTCCGACGTTCATTCGGAGACAGATGGACTGATGTCGTTGCAGGCGTGGCGGGGAAGTCATTACGTCGTTGCCGGTCTGCTCACCGCGGTGATGCTCCTCTGGGCCGCGGGGGCAGCGCATCAAGCCTGGTCGTGGCGCAAAGTGCCGGTCGCACTGCCGATCGTCGTCACCAGCGCCTACGACGATTGGACCGACACACTCGGCCGCCGCGAGATGTTGTCCGACGTGCTCGCCCGCGCCGGCATCACGGGGCGCGACTACGCGAAGTTCCTGCGCGCCACCCACACGCTCAATCCCCGCCGTCTGCAGCCGGGACTCATTTTCGATATCCGCCGTCTGAAGGGGGCCAGGGTTGCGAGCCGGATCGACGTCCGCATCGGGCCCGAGCAGCGCCTCTGGATGACACGCCAGGCCGGAGATTCGAGCTGGACGGAATCCGTCGAGAACATTCCTTGGAACGCTGAGCGGCTGCGCACGACGGCAGTGATTCAGTCGAACCTCTACGATGCACTCGACGCCGCCATTCCCGATTCCTTCCTGCCCGCGCGGCAGCGCGTGGGCCTTGCCTGGGCCATCGCGGACGTCTACGACTGGGAAGTCGATTTCACGCGCGACCTGCGTCCCGGCGATCGCGTGGAGGTCCTGATCGAGCGGCTCCAGTCTCCGGAAGGGGAGCGCCGGCTCGGCCGCATTCTCGCGGCGCGCGTCGACGTCGCCGGCTCGCCGAGCTACGCGTTCGCGTTCGACAATGCGCACGGCCGGACCGGCTTTTACGACGACCGCGGCCGGTCGCTGCGCCGTGCATTTCTGCGCGCGCCGCTCCGCTACCGACACGTCTCGAGCCGCTTCGGCAATCGCTATCATCCGATTCTGAAGCGCTGGCGGACGCACGAGGGCACGGACTACGCTGCTGCGTACGGCACGCCGGTCCGCGCGACGGCCGACGGCATCGTCACGATCGCCGGCCGCGAGGGCGGTTACGGCAATCTCGTCGAGCTGCGCCACGTCAATGGGATCCGGACGCGCTACGGTCATCTGTCGAAGTTCGCAAAGGGAATGCACGTCGGTGCACACGTGAGCCAGGAGGCAACGATCGGCTTCGTCGGCGCGACCGGCTTGGCGACGGGTCCGCATCTGCACTACGAATTTCTGGTGAACGGCCGGCCCACGAATCCGCAGCGCAAGGACGCGGGCGCGGGCGAGCCCATCCCGGCGAATCTGAAAGCGGCGTTCGACAGCGTGCGCACGCGACTGCTGGCGGACCTCCAGCCCTTGCCAGGGGCAACGCCGGCGCTCGGCGCCGCGACCGGCGCCGCCCGCGACTAACTTCCTCTCTACAATCCGTGGAGCTCTATCCCGCCGTTGACATCGAAGGCGGGCGCGTGGCACGCGCCCAGGGTTCGCTCACCGATCCGTTGGAGGCGCTCGCCGAGTTCACGCGCGCCGGAGCACGGTGGATCCATCTGGTCGACATGGATCGCGCGTACGGCCGAACCGACAACCACGAGCTGATCGAGGCAGTGTTGCGCGCGGCGCGCCTGCGCGTTCAGGTCGGTGGAGGTCTTTCCACGGAAAGCGATATCGATCACATGTTCACCCTGGGGGCGACGCGCGTCGTGATCGGTGCGCGCGGCGCGGTGAACAGCGGGGTCGTCGAGCGGCTTGTGGCGCGCCACGGCGCCGACCGGCTCGCCGTCGGGATCGACGCCAAGGCGGGACGCGTGGCACCGCGGGGCACAGGCGCGGAGATGCCTGCGATCGGGGCGCAGGAGCTTGCCGAGCGCGTCGCCGAGCTGGGGATTCGGACGGTGATTTACAACGAGGTCACGCGCGACGGCATGCTCCAGGGGCCCGACATCGAGGGCGCGAAAGCGCTCACCGCGACCGGCGCCCAAGTGATCGTCTCGGGTGGTGTCGGCTCGCTCGACGATCTGCGCGCGGTGAAGGCCGCACGGCTGGCAGGAGCGTGTGTCGGCCGGGCGCTCTATGACGGCAAGTTCACGGTCGCGGAGGCGCTCGCGTGTCTCTCGTAGCGCTGCGCATCCTCGCGCTGCTCGCGCTCATTCTGCTCGTGTGGAATCCCGCCAGCTCGCGCGTGCTGCCATCCGGCGATGAGCCCATCGTGCTGGTCGATGCGTCGCTCAGCATGAGCGGCGCGCCGTGGCGTGCGGCGTTGGACAGCGCGCGAGCGCGGACGCGTGGACGCGCCGTCGTGTGGCGGTTCGGCACGCATGTCTCGATGTTCGACACGACGCCGCCCGCCGATGGCGCCTCCCGCCTCGCGCCGGCACTGGAAGCCGCGGCGAGCAGGGCGGGCGAGGTGATCGTTCTAACCGACGGCGCGGTGGACGATGTCGCCAAGATCCCCCCCGATTTGCTGCGCCGCCCGCGCGTCATTCTCACGCCGAGGCCACCGTTCTGGGACGCATACGTTGCGAGCGTCGAAGGCACGCGACATCTCACGCGAACCGATACTGTCCGGCTAAGGGTGAGCTACGGAACTGCGGGGACGAGGGAAGGGGGAAGGGGGAAGGGGAAAGCGGCGTTGGTAGTGAGTGTCGGAGGCCGACGTCTAACAACGCAAGGCGTATCGCTTCCGGATAGTGGAATTCTCGAGACGAGTATTACCCTTCCCGCTTCCCGCTTCCCCCTTCCCGGTTGGCAAGTTCTCGAAGTCCGGCTCGATGGTGCCGGTGACGCCGAGCCTCGTGATGACGCGCGTCTCTTTGCGCTCGACGTAAGCTCTGAACCGGCCGCGGTGATTCTCGCGTCCCCGCCTGATTGGGAATCGCGATTCCTCGCCAAGGCGCTGAGTGACGTCGCGCGCGTGCCGGTGAAAATGTTCGTCGAGACCGAGCGTGGTCGCTGGCGCGATGCCACGACGCTCGCTCCCGTCGCGACTGCCGATCTGAACCGGGCGGCTTCCGCCGCTCGGCTGGTCGTCGTGATCGGCGACCCGGAGCGGACGCAAAGCCTCACTGCTTCCGTCCATGCGTCACGGCTCGTGTGGCAGACCAACGGGCAATCGGGGGATTGGTACGTCGAGCCGCCGCTCTCCTCGCCGCTCACGGCGACGTTGTCGGGGGTCCTGTGGGATTCGCTCCCGCCGGCGACGGCCGTTGCCGTCTCCACCCGTGACACCAGCAATGCCATGGTCGCGCTCACCGCCCGGTTAGTACGCCGCGGGCCGGCGCGGCCCATCGTGTTGCTCGCTCAGCGCAACGGGGGGGGGGCACGGGAGGCTACGGTCACCGCGGCGGGACTGTGGCGGTGGGCGTTCCGGGGCGGCGCCGCGGAGCAGAAGCGCTGGAGATCGCGAATGGCTTGCCGGCCGTTTGGGAGTGGAGGAGTCGCGATGAGCCCCGACCGCTCGTTGTGTCGCTCAAAACGGCGAGCGCGCAGCGCGTCGACACGCTGCGCTTCGATGCCGCGCGCCGCGCCGAGCTGTTACTGCGGCCCGGCATCTATCAGTATGCGCTCTCCGGCGGATCGGAGCGCGGGGTCGTGGCCGTCGAGGAATACTCCGACGAATGGCGGCCGCGCGCGCCGACGATTGGACCACAGCCCGGTGAAGCGACCGCGCGTCTCGCCTCCGTCGGCCTGCGCGATCGCTGGTGGCTGTTCGTGATCGCGATCGCGGCGCTGGCAACCGAGTGGGCCTTGCGTCGCCGGCAGGGCCTACCCTAATGGGATTGTGGGCGCGGCTCGCTCGTCTGTTCGGCGGTGGCACGGATCGCGCGACCCGCCAAGCTGCCGAGCGCTTGTTGCTCGAAGCGGACTTCGGCGTTGCGGCGACAGAAGAGATCCTCGACAAACTGGGCCGTGGCGAGGTGAGCGAACAAGCACTCGAGCGCATCGTCGTCGAACAGCTCGGCCCGCCCGGCACGCCGCTCGCGCGCGCGGAGAAGCCGCCCACGGTCGTCGTGGTTTTTGGGGTGAACGGGACCGGCAAGACCACCACAGTCGCCAAGCTTGCGCATTGGCTGACCAAGGAAGGGCGCAGCGTGCTGCTCGCGGCTGCGGACACCTTTCGCGCCGGGGCCACCGAACAGCTCGAGACGTGGGCCGGTCGGCTACGCGTTCCCTTCGTCGGCGCGAATTCCGGGAAGGGCGCGGATCCCGCCGCGGTCGCGTTCGATGGCGTCGAAGCGGGGCTCGCGCGCGGCATCGACACGGTGCTCGTCGATACCGCGGGACGGCTGCACACTGACGAACGGCTGCGCGAAGAGCTGCGCAAAGTCGTGCGCGTGGTGGGGAAGCGGCAGGCGGGTGCGCCGCACGAGTCACTGCTCGTCCTCGACGCGAGCGTAGGTCAGAACGCGGTGCAGCAGGCGCGCGAATTCTCCGAGGCGGTACCGCTTACGGGTCTCGTGATCACGAAGCTGGACAGCACCGCGAAGGGTGGCAGCGTGGTCGCGTTGCGCCGCGCGGTCCCCGCGCCGATCCGTTTTCTCGGCACGGGAGAGGAGCTCGATGATCTCGAGCTGTTCGATCCGGGCCGCTTCGCACATCGACTGGTGAGCGAATGAGGGGAAGGGGGAAGCGGGAAGGGGGAAGGGTACGTCTCTAACCCTGACAAGTCCGGTCAAGTTCTTGAAGGGCGTCGGCCCTAAACGCGCCGAGGCCCTCCAGAGACTCGGCATCCGCACCGCCGGCGACCTCCTCTATCACGTCCCGCATCGCTATCTCGACGCCACGACCGTGACCCCGTTGGCGCGGGCCATGGTTGGGCAGGAAGTCACGTGCGTCGGTCGCGTGGTGAGCACCGGCGTACTGCCGACTCGGCGCGGGCTGCGCGTATTCCGCGCCGTCTTGAAGGACGAAAGCGGTCTACTGGAATGCGCCTGGCCGGGCCGTCCATTCCTCGAGCGCCAGATCAAGAAAGGGCAGCTGCTGCTGGTGACGGGCCCGGTGCGCTACTACCACGGCAAGCAGATCGTGCCGCGTGAATTCATCATCCTGGCGGAAGATGAGGAGGGCACGGATTCGGGGCTCGTGTTGCCTATCTACCCGGCGACCGAGGGGCTCACGCACCGGCAGATTCGCGCCCTCGTGCACCAGCATCTCGACGAGTTGCTGTCGCTCATCTCGGACCCCCATCCCGCGGCGTTTCGGGCTCGCTACGATCTGATCGAGCTGCGCCGCGCGCTCGAGCTGATGCATCGGCCCAAGCGGATCGAGGAGGCCGAGCTGGGCCGGCGGCGGCTGGCGTTCGACGAGCTGTTCGATCAGCAGCTCGTGCAGGCGCGGGCGCGGCATCTGGCGAAGCGCGCGCGGGCGGGGATCACATTCGCGTTGAAGCGCGAGTTGACCACGAAGCTGAAAGAGCACCTCCCCTTCGAGTTGACCGCGGACCAGCGGCAGGCGGTCCGCGAGATCACCGATGACATGACCGCGCCGCTGCGGATGCATCGGCTGCTCATGGGCGACGTCGGAACGGGAAAAACGGTCGTCGCGCTGTTTGCGATGCTATTGGCCGCCGAGAACGACTACCAGGCGGCAATCATGGCGCCGACCGAGCTGTTGGCCGAGCAGCACAACGTCACGTTGACCCACCTGCTCGAGCCGCTCGCGATCCGTCCCGAGCTGCTGCTCGGTCGCATGTCCAACGCAGAGAAGGCCGCGGCGCGTGAGCGGATTGCCGCCGGTAGTCCTCGCATCGTCGTCGGAACGCACGCTCTCATTCAGGAGTCGGTCGCTTTTAAACGCCTGGGCTTGGCGGTCATCGACGAACAGCATCGTTTTGGCGTGGAGCAGCGCGCGGCGCTGGTCGAGAAGGGAGATGCGCCCGACGTCCTGTTACTCACGGCGACACCCATTCCCCGCTCGCTCGCACTGACATTGTACGGCGACCTGGACGTCACGCAGATCCGCGAACGGCCGCCGGGGCGAGGCGCGGTGAAGACCGCGCTGCGCACCGATGCCGCGCGCGCCAAGATCTACGAATTCATTCGCAGCGAATGTCTGGCGGGGCGGCAGGCGTACGTTATCTATCCGGTGATCGAAGAGTCGGAGCGCGCCGATCTGAAGGCTGCCACGACGATGGCCGAAAAGCTGGGCAAGACGTTCGCGGAGCTGCGGGTCGGGCTGGTGCACGGCCGCATGAAGGCGGACGAACGCGACGCCACGATGCGTGCGTTCCGCGACAACACGGTCAACATCCTCGTCGCGACCACCGTGATCGAAGTCGGCATCGACGTCGCGAACGCAAGCGTCATGCTCATCGAGCATGCCGAGCGTTTCGGACTCGCGCAGCTCCATCAGCTGCGCGGGAGAATCGGGCGCGGGACGGCGGTCGGCCACTGCATTCTGCTTTCCGATTCGCCGGAGGCGGCGCCGCGCTTGCGGGCGTTCTGTGAGACGACGGACGGCTTCAAGATCGCCGAGCTCGATTTGCAGGAGCGCGGCATGGGAGAGCTGACCGGCGCACGGCAGTCAGGCGGCGTGCCGCTCCGCTATGCGAATCTCGAAACCGACGTGCCGTTGCTCGAAGCGGCGCGTCAGGCGGCCGGCGCGATGATCGCCACGGATCCCGCGCTCGAGCAGCGAGACCATTCCGCGTATCGCGAGCGGATTGTCACGCGCTATGAGAGGGGGTTTGAGTTGTTCAGGGTCGGCTAGAAAGCCAGACGCATCCCTACCGCCGCAGCGCCACCGGCCAGCCGCACCTGCAGCTGCGCCGGGAAGGGAATATTCCCCGGCCCTGCCGGATGCAGATCGATAATGAAGAGCGCCGTCGTCACGAGCAGGCTGGCTTGCGCGCCGAGCAGCCAGTGATTCGCAGCGACCGTCGGGACCGGTGGCGCAGGCGTCCTGGGCAGAATGACAGATGGTGAGCAGCTGATTCCAGTCGCGATTCGACTGCCGATGCTCGGCGGCGCCCATAATGGTGAGTGCGGCGACACCGGCGGCGGTCAGCCATTTGCCGTAGTGCGGGATGTCACGGCGCCATGAGTTCTCAGTCATCAGTAGTAATCTGTTATCAGCGTTGTTGACGACTGATGACTGACGACCGATGAGCGACTGCGAACGAATCGTCGGGACGATTCCGACGCTCAAGAGCGCGAAGAGAACGGTCGAGCGTGCCGTGATCATCGATACGTATGAATATTGCCGCGCCCGGCGACGACCACCACCTGCCGGTCGCGCACGAGCGGCGGCTCCTCGATTGGCCCGGCGACCTGCGCGCGCCAGCGGATCTCGCCGCTCGCGCGATCGACTAGCAACACCTCACCACTCACACTGCCGACCAGCACACCCGACGCGAGTGGCGTCGGTC
>WNFA01000756.1_pt1 | contig 25911 bp, 28 predicted proteins | sample 5400481 | NCBI WGS metagenome assembly WNFA01 (sample SAMN13153340, study PRJNA577476) | soil metagenome | isolation source: 120 cm saprolite under Douglas fir tree site 2 hole 1 replicate 2 | place: USA:California | collected 2015-04-18 | reverse complement strand
CGGGAAGGCAGTGATGGCGACTGACTGCTCGTCACCCCTTATCTTGGCCAGCGCCACTACCCAACGGCCATCGGGAGAGGTCGAGCCCATATCGATAATCGGGTCGGGAGTGATCTTGCGCCGTTCGGCACCATCCGGGCTTGTGCGGTACAGGAAATTCTGCCCATCTTCAGTGGATCGTAACGCCAGGTCGCCATTAGGCAAAAAAAACGGCGAGTCCTGGCTGGTGGCAGACGCTAACTGGCGCGGTGACGACCGGTGATCCGTGGGCGAAAGCCATACCCGCGAGAAGCCTTTCTGATCTTTCAAGGAGAACGCAACCTGCTTGCCGTCATGAGAGACGCTGTAAGATTCCAGGGTGGATCCGGGCTGGACGGCGGAGCCTGAAACCACCCGCTCGGTTTTACCGGAGCCGAGTTCTCTGGACCAAATCTCGATCCCGCTCTGCCCGCTCTGCATCAGGTAATAGAGCTTGGTTCCGTCGTGGGAGAAGGTAGTCCAGAACGCGCTTCCTTCCGATGAAAGCTGCCGATCGCCGCCAGAGTCGTGGATCCAGACGGTGTCATCCCGAACACCCACCGAGGTGAGAAGGGATTTCCCGTCGGGGCTCATGGCGATACCTTCTTCTTCCGTGGTCCCAAAAGTCACTTGTTGCGGGGGCCCGTCAGGAAACTTCTGCCGCCAGATGTGGAACCGCCCACCCTCGTTTGAACCGACGTAGACCCATTTGCCATCGGGCGACCAGGCTCCAGCAGTACAAGTCGCCTGAGGAGGTCCCACGACCCGTGCGCCTCCACTGCCATCGAACGGAACCACCTGGCACGCCGCCAACTCGCCCCGATTGTCCATGGCAACCAGCAGGACCCAGCGGCCATCAGGAGAAAGATAAGAGTGATGGACCATGCTGCGTTCCCCGGGGGGAACATAGACGTCACGGCTTTGCCCACGCGCCTCGTCGGTGGTGACCAGCGCCATGTGCAGTCCCTGCTTGATCTCCGAAAAAAGAAGGCGCTTGCCGCCGTCGATCCAGGTAAGAGAAGAAGCATTTCGCAATAGGATCTCAGGCTGGCCGCCCAGAACCGGGACTTGCCAGGTGTCCCAGGGACCCACCGTCCCGTAAGAAATACGCGAGCCATCGGGAGAGAACACGGGACTCAGTTTGGCCACCGAATCATGGGTGAGTTGAACCGCATCTCCGGAAGGAAGCAGTTTGACGTAAATATCTCCGCGGCCAAAAAAAGGATTGTCCCCTCGAATGAACGCCAGCATACGTGCGTCAGGAGAAAGCGCAGGGTACACGACGGAGTCGGTAAAAAATGTCATCTGTTCCCAGTTCGTGGAGGTGGGCGGGGCAGCCCGTCCCAGGTAGCGATAAAGTCCGAGGGCCGCCGCCAACAAGACCAGGACCAGTAGGCCTGCAATCATGCCCAACCGCAAAGAACTTCTGCGGATCGGGGGTGGCGTTGTGATGGCGCCTGACTCGTGATCACGTTTCAATCGCTTGAGGTCCGCCCTTAGCTCAGCGGCGGACTGATAGCGCACCTCGCGGTCTTTCTCCAGCGCCTTGTTGATGATCTCGTCCAGCCGGAGCGGCACGTCGGGATTCACCCGCAAGGGTGGCAGCGGTGTGCGGTTCATGATGCCGTCGAAAATCACCGCTGTACTGTCGCCGCGAAAAGGCGGCGCCCCCGTCGCCATCTCGTATAAGACGACTCCGAACGAAAACAAATCGGTTCGTGCATCCAGTTCTTTGGCTCGCACCTGTTCCGGGGACATATAAGCGACGGTACCAAGAGTCGCGCCCGGGCTGGTCAAGTGCTCCTCGGTCATCGCCGTCTCCAGGGCGGCGGTTGCGGCCGATCCTGAACCTCTGCGGCCTGCCGGCGTCACCTTCGCCAGGCCGAAGTCGAGAATCTTGGCGTGGCCACGCTTAGTGACAAAGATGTTGCCGGGCTTGATATCGCGGTGCACGATGCCTTCGGAATGCGCGGCATCCAGGGCGTCCGCAATCTCAATTGCCAGACCCACTAAAATTTCTATCTCGACCGGCATCCCGGCGATGCGATGTTTCAAGGTCACGCCATCCAAAAATTCCATGGCGATGAACGCGTGACCACCTTCCTCTCCGATATCGTGAATGGTGCAGATGTTGGGATGGTTCAGCGCGGATGCAGCCTGGGCTTCTCGCTGGAAACGGCTGAGGGCCTGGGGATCGCGGGCAACTTCATCGGGCAGAAACTTCAGAGCTACGAAGCGATGCAGGCGAGTGTCTTCGGCCTTGTAGACGACACCCATTCCACCGCCGCCGAGTTTCTCGACGATGCGGTAGTGAGAGATAGTTCGGCCGATCACTGCAAAAAATGGTACGTCCGCAATACGGGCAAGTCAACGAAGGCTGCGGAGGGGGACCTGAAGCGGGCGAAAATTTCGCGACGTGAGAACTTCAGTCCTCTTTGCTGGAGTGAAGATTTTTCAAATTTTCAATTTGCCGGGCGGGTTTCAAATCCCAATGAGTATCTTTCGGGAACGCCGCTTTGATCGCACTGGCGGATTTCCAGAATGCGCGAAGTCACGATCGGCGTGCGATAGGCAGGATGGCGGAATTCCAGATGCATGCCGCGGCCCACGAAACGAAGCTTCAGCATGGAGCCGCCCCAGGACGAGCCTTCAATTCTGACCAGCACCGGCTCGGGACAAAATGAGGGATGGCCCCAGATCCATGCCTCGCCTTGGCCGCAATGCACCACCGTGTACCAGCGATGCTGAGTCTGGATCTGCAGCGTAGTCTTGGCAGGGAGATCGTCGAGAAATGCGCCGCCTTCGATTTCCGACTCAACGATGTTGCGGTTCACTCCGTCGTCGAGATTGGGGTGACAGCGAAACAGCTGCGGGCAGGTGTGCACCGGAGAGTCCCCTTGACCTACCTTGAGTATAAACCCGTTGTCCATTATGGAAAGTGCCATTGGTATCAGCAACCCCCGCCTGGCAATTCCACGTCAAATCTCTTGCCTGGCGAGAGCGCTCGCGAGTATCATGCCCGCCCTGTCCCTTAAGTAACGGGACGTACCCAGGTTACGCATTGACCCTTCAAATTGATGGGGATACGATTCATAAGCTTTGGCCGCCTGGACTCCCGGAAGCCAAAAGAGGGAAGGAATTGTAAGTCATAGATAAAAATGGGAATTATGAAGCTCAACCTGCTGACTACGTTCTTGGCGGCCTTGGCTCTGGCCACTACGGCTTGCCACACCACGCCACAGCAGGCGAAGCTCCCGGCGCGGCAAGCCAACGCCCCGGCCATAACCCCGATCCTGGCTGTTCTTCCGCAGACGATATCGGATCCCGACGCAAATGCCAAGCTGCGCCTCAGTCTTTGCGAGACGCGGTCGCTGATTTGATCGCGCAAGTTGAGCGGGAATATCAAAAGGGAGAGGAACGAATCAAGGCCGGGGACCTGGAAGCATCCAAGCAGAGTTTTGACAAGGCGGCTGACCTGCTGCTGCAGAGCCCTGCCGACATCCGCTCGGACGAGCGGGTGCAGCATGAGTTGGAACGAGTCCTCGAAAGCGTAAACCGCCCGGAACTAGCGGCGTTGCAGGTGGACAGCGCGGCAGCCACACAGAAGTCTGAGCCCGCGCCGATTGATGAAACCAACGAGGTCACCCCGCCGGTCGATCCCAATGTGAAAGCCCAGGCGGAAGCCGAGGTCAAGGCCACCCACTCCGAGCTGCCGCTCATGCTCACCGACCCGGTGGCCGCCTACATCAATTATTTTTCCAATCGCGGACACGACATCCTGCAGCATGGGCTGGAACGCGGCGGCCGTTACCGCGAGATGATCGAGAGCACGCTGCGCGAAGAAGGCGTGCCCCAGGAGCTGATCTATCTGGCACAGGCCGAGTCTGGGTTCCATCCCCTGGCGCTCTCGCGGGTGGGAGCGCGGGGCATGTGGCAGTTCATGTCGAGCCGCGCCCGAGGCTACGGTTTGCAGCACAACTTGTGGGTGGACGAGCGCCAGGACCCGGAGAAAGCGACACGCGCGGCGGCCCATCACCTGAAAGATCTCTATAACCAATTCGGTGACTGGTACTTGGCGATGGCCGCCTACAATTCCGGGCCAGGCTCGGTGCAGAGCGCGGTCAAGCGCACTGGCTACGCCGACTTCTGGGAACTGTACAAGCGCAACGTGCTGCCCAAGGAAACGCGCAACTATGTGCCCATCATTCTGGCCGTCACCATCATGGCCAAGAATCCCGCGCAATATGGACTGGACAACATCGTCCCGGAGCAGCCGGTTCCGTTCGATGCGGTGAAGATCGACTATTCAGTGGACTTGCGCCTGGTAGCCCAGTGTTTGGATGTCTCGCCCGCAACTCTGCAGGACCTGAATCCCAGTTTGCTGCGTTTGACTACCCCGAAAGATCAGGGCTTTGAACTTCGCCTGCCGGTCGGAACCAGGGAACGGTATTTGGCGGCGATCGAGCCGATCCCGCCGCAAATGCGAGTGTGGTGGCGCTATCACGAGGTGGCGCAGGGAGACACGCTGGCATCGATTGCTCGCACCTACCGCACCAGCCTGCAGGCCATCGAACAGGAAAATCGTCTGCAGCTTGATGACGAGCTTCGGCCCGACAGTAAACTTATTATTCCGATCCCGCCAGGCAAACACGCCGCCACTGAAGACGGCGCCAGCTACGCCCGCCATGCCACTCGCTACAAGGTGCGTCGGGGAGATACGGTGCAGACGGTAGCGGACAATTTCAGCCTGCCCCCGATAATGATTCGCCGCTGGAATCACCTGAAGGGCGACAGCTTGCGCGGACGCCGCATCGTATACGTCCACCTGCCGGTCACTCCAAGCGCCCTGTCGAATGATCAGCCGGCGGCCTCTAAGTCCAAACCTAAGAACAGCTTACATTCGTCCAGCGAAAATCCGGTGCAGCACCATAAAGTGCAGCCGGGCGAGACCCTGGTGTCGATTGCCGCCACCCATCACACCACGGTGGCCGCCTTGAAGCGCGACAATGCCAACCTGGCCATGCTGCGGCCGGGCATGGTTCTGGTGATCCGAGACGTGCACTAAGCGTGCTGCTGGCTTCTGGCTAGTAAGCAGGATTATTTCCAAACCAAGAAAGGGCATGGACAGGGTTTCAAGCCGTCGCCCAAAGGCAAACCCCAGCGAATGAAGCCGCTCAATATGCCTGCTGCTGGTGGCACGGCTGAAGCCGTGCCCTTCCCGGTACTGCGTTCTCCCCACGGCTCAAGCGCGCAAAAATACTTTTTGGCTTCTACTCGAGATTGCCCGCTCAGTGTAATATGCAACCTGCGAACGGTTGATGTGGTCTTGCGAAATCGCTGTGCTATAATCGCGCCCCGTTCGGCCAACGGATTAGTCTTTTAGTTTCTTTTTTATTTCCCTAGTACCCGCAGCGCTTGCGCAGCGGCACAGCGTCCAGCGCAGCCCAAAATCAGGAGGAGAAATGACTTTTGACGAAACCCTCTACGCACGTGATGACGAAACCGATGAATTTGGTGACAGCGGCGCCTACGGCGATTCCCTAGAAGAAGATTACGAGGAAGAAGAGGAAGAAGAAGCCGAAGTACCGGGCATGATTGAGCCGCAACCGGAGCCGGCTGCGCCCGTCCCTGCGGCGCCGCGTCCCTCGGGTGGGGGAGATTCGCCAAAACCTGCGGCGCGTAAGCCTGCGAAAAAGAAGCCGGCAGCCAAGGCGGCCAAGAAGAAGCCGGCAAAAAAGAAGAAGCCGGCGCCCAAGCCTGCGAAGAAAAAGCCGGCCAAGAAGAAGCCGGCGGGCAAGGCCAAGGCAAAAGCAAAGAAGCCAGCCCGAAAAGGCAAACGCCGGCGTTAGCCGGGCCCTAGCGGTACTCGCGCCGGGCGAGAGGCAGACCGCAAAAGAGCGCGGACTGGCTTTCGCCTTCCCGCCGGGCAGGAAGGCATAGAACCCGGCGCGATTCCAGCATTAGAACTAAGCAACGGCGCTACGCTGCCTTCGGCAGCGTGGTCGTTGCGGTGAGCCTGCGGACCGCCAGCGACATCATGATTCGCGCCACCCCGCTCATAATCATGCTCACGCCCACCAGCGTGCCGATGGCCCAGGCCGAGCTTGACGGCCATTGGAGTCCGATGAGCAGCGCCAGCAGCAAGGTCACCACCCCATCAAAGAGCAGCCAAGCCGATCCATGAGCCTGGCGTATTCTGAAGTACAGCACGATATCGAGGACGCCTTCGATCAGGAACAGCGACGCCAGCAGCAGGGTCAATGACGCCACCCCCAGCAGCGGATGCATCAGCAAATATCCGCCGATGAAAATGTAAGCCAGCCCTACCAGCACCCTCCAGATCACGTTGCCGGCGCCACGGGCGTGAAACGCCAGAACCAGGTGAACCACGCCACCGAGAACGATGAGCCACGCAATCAGTGCGCTGACGGCCACGGCCGCCAGCAGCGGCGCGCCGATCGCCAACACTCCGAAGACGACGAGCAGAACCCCCCAGGCAATGGACCACCCGGACGCCTGCCGCAACACCGAGGCTGGTGATTCTAAAGTCATGTGTGCCTCCAAAGTCGAATCTCAGGACGGCACATTTTGCGCCTTGGACCCGATTTGCGCAAGACGGAGGGTTTCTAGCGACCGAAGGAAGGGGTAACCAACGCGAATCAACTCCGTCAGCCGTGATCGCTACTTTTTACCTGCGACTGCCTGCAGGCACTTCCCGTAGAGCTCGAGCAGGTGCCCGGCATATTCTTCCGGCTTGGCGGCCGCGCCGGTGCCCTGAAATCCCACACCCGACGAACTGGTCCGGCCGTAGCCTGTGGTCATGGCGACAAACTTCATGAGATCCAAGGCGATGTCTTCATTGCGGCGCGAAGCGGATACTGCAGCGGGTGCTTCCTCCATGCCTGCCCTCCTGGAACTGATAATCCCGGCGATTTGAGAAAATTAATCTAACAAAAGCTGATGATAGCAGAAGGATTCAGCGCCGGTGGCGACCTCACCATCGCGTCTCGATCCGGTCTCATGAATGGCGCTTTCGAGTGGCTTATGGTGACAGAAAAAATCCCTAAAGTTCCCCTTTTCGGCTGCCGATCAATTCAGCGAGGGGAAATTTCCATGGTCAGCGCAGTACATCATCCTGTAACACCCAGTCAGGCCGAGAATGTCTCTACCCAGCCTCCCGTGAACCGGGCGGAGGCAAAAGCAACGCGGAAGCCACCCGCCAAGCCGCAGCCCGCGCAGGATTCAGTCAAATTGAGCAGTGCCCGCGGAGCAAACCACGAAGGCTCGAAGTAATTCCCGCTCGACGCAAGTGCGGTTCGAAGTAAGCCCTGGCGATGGATTTTACTGGCCGACGCCCCAAAAGGCGAACGGAGGAGGTGGATGCCACAATTCCACTTCCTCCGGCGATTTGAAGGCATCAGTTGTCAGTTGTCAGTCGTCAGTTGCCAGCATTTGTAGACTATAGGCCGACGACTACTCAGTTCAGGTCTGACAGCAATGCGTAGAAGAAGCCGCCAGACTGGCTGTTCAAACCGACGAACGTCCGCACCTGACCCGAACTGAAGCTCAGCGAACCGGTGTCAATGGCCACGAATTTCTGGCCCACCGGCGTCAGCTCGATTTCATAGCTGCCTGCGGCCAGCGACTGGTAGCTCGTCGCCGACTCAAAAGCCAGGTTGCTCAACGTAGGACTCACCGTAAAAATATCGGTTCCCGGGGTAACGATGTAGACGTCGGCTGGCCCCAGACCCGGCGAGGCATTCACCAGGCGAAGTTTGAAATCGCCCGAGGCGGGCGCGGAATTGTCATCGTTGAGCACGACGGTGCCGATGCTGGAAGAAAAATTGGAGGCGATAATCGTGGTGTCCGAACCGGAACCAAAACTGATGGTCTGCTGCAGCAGCGAAGTGGTGTTTCCCGAAGCATCAAGCTGAACCTGGTGGGAACCCGATTTTACGGTTTGGTATCCGGTGGTGGTGCCGTAGGCGACATTGCTCGAAACCGTGGTGCTGTCGATCAAGACATCGAGGTTGGATACGTCCGGCACGGCGTTCACAAACTGGAAACGGGTTTTCCCGCCTCCACCGCATCCCACCATCAGCAGGCATGCGCCCAGGCAGAGAACCCCGGCACACAACGACACCACCCGCAAGAGTCGGCCCACAATTCACCTCTTCGATTAAAAAGTTGGAGTTCTGCGCAGCAAAGACGAAGTGATGCGCGTCTCTCGATGCAGGGTTGCAGTGCGAGCGTAAAGAGTGCGTCAAGACAGGTAAAGAGTTGTAACAGTCGTCGGTCGTCAGTCGTCAGTCGTCAGCAACGCCAAAAGAGTTTGGCTGGCGACTGAAGACTGACGACTGCTTTACGAACTTTTACGTGACTTTACCAAGTCTTTACTCTGTTGGGGATCGCGACGTGTTCTAACTAGGGAGAGATTTTCAAGCGGGAGCAATCAGGCTTCCCAGCTTTCGAACGAAACTGAATTGACCAATACGAATTGGAGAGCAAAAATGTTGAATTCAAAGTTCCCCCGCAGATCGTTTATCGGGCGAGGCGGAAGCAAGCCTTTCGTGGCTATGGCGTTTCTGGTGGCGTTGCTTAGCCTTTGCTTCGTAAGCGGCAGTGCATTTGGCCAAGACCAAGGCCAGGCAGCGCCGGCACCCCCGTCCGGCCAGCAATCCGAACCGGGGATGGGACATCACATGGGCCACGGCCCGATGATGCCGAGCGTAGACGATCAGATCAAGCACCTGACCAAAAAGCTAAACCTGAGCGATGACCAGCAGGCGAAACTGAAGCCTATCCTCGAGGACCAACGCAAGCAGATGGACACGATTCACAACGACTCGTCGCTTTCCCGCGAGGACCGCTTCAGCAAGATGCAGGAGCTTCGACAGAACTCCGACACTCAGATCAAGAGCGTGTTGAACGAAGACCAGCAGAAGAATTTTGACAAGATGCGCGAAGAGCAACGCGGCCGGATGGGTAAATGGCACAAGGACGGTGACAACGCTGCTCCGTCCGGAGGCGCTCCGAATAGCCAGCAGTAGGCAGTCGGACCTCGGGCGTCAGACCTCGGGCGTCGGCCCACCAAACAGGGGCTTGAGGTCTGGAGTCGAAGGTCGGAAGTACGAAGTTTGGTGTACGAGGTACGAAGTTTGAAGTACGAGGTTTTCTCCCCAGCCTCTGAACTGGGGTAACTCTTTGCGTCGCCCGCAAGAGTGCCTGGTTCAGGGGCCCCTTTTTTTCAGGCCGCCTTCGGCATCTCGCACATTAAGGCCAGCAGATTCTGTTCTGAGTCGCGGAAGGAGGCCATCCACAAGTCGTGGGTGGGCATTTTCGCGATCAGATGAGGCTCGTCTTCGAAGTGCACGCCGTGGCTGAGCATCTGCTGGTGTGCGCTGGCGATATCGGGCACAGTGAAGTACAGAACTGACGAAGGATGATCGAACTCCGGCTTCTCCGGAGGGTTAAGCATGAGGCGAACGCCCCCGCAGTCGAAAAAGGCCAGGCTGCCGGCGGTGAACAGCAGAGGTAAACCGAGCATATCCCGATAAAAAGCGACGGCACGTTCAGGATCGTGCACGTTGATGGCAATCTGTCCGAGCCGGGAAATCGCGATGGGCGGGTTGGCGGTGTTCATGGTGTCAGGATTCAAAAGGATCGTTGGTCTTTGGTCTTTGGTCGTTAGTCGTTGGCACAATCCTCGCCAACAAGTGAGTCGCCGCTACTCGGGGCCAACGACCAACGACTAATGACCAACGACCGGCGCCGGCTCAGAAGACGTTCCGTCCCCCACCCTAGGTCTCGATGCCCACATAGCAGACCCGTCCGATCAAGTAGTCATGAACCTTTTTGCCCGGCTCCATCGGCATCACTTCGACGGGGTAGGCGTGGTTGTGGGGGCGCAGGACCAGCTGGTTGCCTGCGACTTCGACATACTTCACGGTACAGGTGTTGTTCCTGGCCACGGCGTACATGTTGGATTCGCCTTTGCGATAGGGCTTGAGGGAATTGTAGTGGCGGTCGATCAGGATGGTGGCGCCGGGCAGCAAGCGCGGGTACATGCTCATGCCTTCGCGCCCGTCGGCACGAATGATCACGAAGCGTTCCCAGGCCTCGCGGTCCCCTTCCATTTCAGGGCGCAGCTTGCGGAGGAAGGTTTTCCGGAACTTCACGACGTCCTTTACTTTCATGCTCATGATGGCGGGTTGCCGGGCGGCGACCACGCCGTCCACCATCAGCACATTACGGAATTCGTCCTCGCTGGGGGGAACGATGCTGGCGCGCTTGTTGATTTCGCCGGGATCGAGGAGGTCGAGGACGGACAGGCGCTGCACATTCAATACCTTGTCCATACCCTCGACGCTCAAACCGCGCTTGCGGTTGAGGAAGTTGGAAATGTGGGCCTGCTTGAAACCGGTCTCCCGGGCCAGGCGCAGGCCGGTCAACTCGCCGTCGTCGATACGCTCCCACAGCGCCTTGCGGAGGTTTTCCTGCAACGCCTGGAATTTCATGCCCCGAAGTATAGCATGCATGTATAGCGTGTTGCTATTTGCAAAACGATAGAAAACATCTACAAGCAAATATTTCTTGACTTGGTAAATCAGGAGCTATACGATCAGCGACCTGTATAGCTATTTTGTCTCTGAGGGGGAATTTCCAATCGAGAGCAACATAAAACGATGCCAAGCAATTCACAATCCGAAGGTGAGGAGACCAGTTTCGTGGAATTTCGCCGCAAGGTGCGGGCCGCGGAAATGCTATCCTCCGCGATGGAGCGGCTGTTGCAGCAGCTCCGGTTTACTGGCCGGCTCAGCGTGGTGGTGCAGAATGGCCGCGTGCTGAAATCCGGCTACGAGGAGGGCTATTTCCGCCAGCCGACGGTTTCCTAGGTCGAGTCCGGCCGATAGTTCCCCATCCGAACGCTTACCAGCACTAATAACTAAATAATCCCAACAGGTCGTCGTAAGAGAAACGAGCCCTGTGACCGAGCAATCGGCACAGGGCTTTTTTAATTCGCTCTCAGCTCTCGGCCGTCAGCCGTCAGGAAAAGCATTGGGTCCGCATAGGCCAGTGCGGGAACTTTGGCCAAGGCCAAATTACGGCCAGAGTCGGTCGCCCGTTCAAGGTCTGCAACCGTGTCCCGGGGGCTGAGAGCTGAAAGCTGAGAGCTGAGAGCTGAGAGCTGAGAGCTACGGAGGCAATCATGAAAATCGAAGGTGAAGACCCGGAAATGATTCAGCTGGAACTTAAATATTGCGAACGTTGTGGAGTGCTGTGGTTGCGCCTGCGCGGGGTGCAAGATGTGTATTGCGGTGGGTGCGAACTGGAAGTGCTGGACCTGCCGTCGCCCCGCAGGGTTCCCAGCAAGCCGCGCTTACCAGGGAATCATAAGATCGAGGGCAAGACGCAGCAGGCAAATCTGTCGGCGTTTTGCGAACAAGGGGGAACGGCATGACCGTCCTTCCCTGCCTCACTCCGAAAGTGAAGCTGCCCGGAGACGCGGATGTCGTTGGGGATGAACGGCACCGTTGTCGCATGGGCGCGAGGTCAGGGCCGCGATCACACGGGAGCCACGCTAGTCCCGTCCCTGGCCGCGACCCCGACTTATGGCTGTATCGGGACCGGACCCTGGGCTTGCTGAGACGGTATCTGCAGCTGTCGGTGGAAGTGGGACGACTGCCGTCCCTGCTGGGGCGGGAGTTTTTTCGAACCGGAGTTACCTCGTATCGTGCAACGACGTTTGAAGACGCGGTGATTTTCGTACATGATGTGGGGCGCGGACTGGAAAAACTGAAAGGGTTTGAAAACAAGCTGATCGCGAGGATAGTGTTGCAGGACTACACCCAAAACGAAACCGCGCGTCTTCTAGGCTGCGGGCGGCGCACGGTGGGACGGCGCTTTCCGGAAGCTGTGGATCAACTGACAGAAGTCTTTCTGGAAGCCGGCTTGCTAGTCCCGCTGCCCACCATCGACGTGGCCCGTGCGCAAAGCTGTCAAGAGGGGAGAATCGAAGAAATCCCGGCAAGTGTTTGTGAAGATGAGGAATAAATTCTCGACAAGCATGTCCCATTGGCCCCAGGGGATTTGATATTCTGGATTTAGAGATTGAGAAAAACAAAATTTGAGGGCGCGCTATAAAGGCGCGCCCGTATTTTTTGGCTGCCAGTGAATGGGGCGGGAACAAGGCATGAAGACTGCGAAAGAGAGAAGCGGCAGACCGGGCGCAAAAAAAGTCTCAGCGGAAAGAAAGGGTTCGCGAAACCCCGTGGACCTGGCCGAGATCCGGCAGCAGATCACGAATCTGGTTGGAAACGACGCTGTGGGCATGGTGGAGACCACCATCGAAGAAGTGGGCAAGGGCCACTACCTGGGAATGAAGTACCTGTTCGAACTGATCGGGCTCTATCCCACGACAGTTGCGGATGAGGCGCCAACCCAGGATTCGATGGCGGCGACGCTGCTGCGTCGTCTGGGACTTCCGGAATCGCCCATGCCGGAAAAAAGAGTTACCAAAGATATCAAAACTCCCTCTGCGGTTTCGGACGATAGCTTAGAATGAAAGCCACGAGTTGGACGACGGCGGCCAAACGGCTGGCTGCGAGCCATCGGTTATTGGCGGGACCACGTTTGTCGGCGGCCTTACTGCACGGGACTTTCAGAATGGATATAACTTGGGTGACCGGCCGAATCGCTGTCGGGGGTGGTATCTGGACGGCAGAAAACATGGCGGCGGTAGCGCGGGCGCGCGTGACCCACATCATCGACATGCAGATCGAGTTTGATGACACCAAGCTGGCGGCGCCGCATGGAATCGAAGTCCTGTGGAACCCGATTGACGATGATTTTCAGCCCAAGCCGCCGGAGGTTTTCCAGCGAGGAGTGGATTTCGCGACCGAGGCACTGGAGCGGGAGGGAACGAAGCTGTTTATCCACTGCGCGGCGGGTGTGCACCGGGCACCGATGATGACGTTGGCCGTCTTGTGCTGGTTTGGCTGGACGCCGGAAACGGCACAGGAGTTGATCGAAACGAAACGTCCGGTGGTGGATTTCGCGGAAGTGTATGTTCGCAGTGTGGAGAGGTTTCTGGATCAGCAGGTGAGAACGGGGAAGTAGGAAAATCAGTTCTCTGTTTCTGGTTCTCAGTTGTCAGTTCTACTTCTGGTAAATTCACGACATAAGCGGACTTGTATGTGCCGTGGAGAGGCTTCTGCATCAGCAGGTGAGAACGGGGAAGTAGGAAAATCAGTTCTCTGTTTCTGGTTCTCAGATGTTAGTTTCTGCCTCTAGTAAATTCAAGACATAAGAAGAGTCTGCCTCACGGAGGAAAATATGTCCGACGCGCGCCGCCCATGGGGGCGGCTTTTTTATTTGGTGCTCTCCGTACTGGCGTTGGTGGGAGCGTCGCTGGGCCAGACCCCGACGACAAGCACCATTAGCGATGTCGTGTACCGCGCGGACGGCACGCTCGCCGGAGGAACGCTGCTGATTTCCTGGCCAACGTTCAGCACCTCGACCGGGCAATCGGTGGCCGCAGGGAAGAAGAGCGTAACGCTGGGGCCCGGCGGAACGTTGTCGGTGGCACTGGTTCCAAATACGGGTGCGAGCCCGGCGGGCACCTTCTACACAGTGGTGTACCAGCTGGACGATGGAACAGTGAAAACCGAGTTCTGGGTCGTGACTTCAACGTCTCCCACGACCATCGCAGCCGTACGAACCGTATTGGGGTCGGGAAATTCGGCGACGCCTCCAGCAACCCAACAGTACGTGGACTCCGTGATCGCCGGAAAGGCAAGCGATGCTGTCGTAGTACACAAGACGGGAAGTGAAACCATCGCCGGAGTCAAACTGTTCTCCACACCGCCCAACGTGCCCACACCGGTACAGCCGGCAGACGCAGTGAACAAAGCGTACGTGGATGCGGCGGTGACAAGCTCAGGCAACGGCTCGTTTGTAAGCAAAGCGGGAGACACCATGACTGGCCCGCTGCAGTTGCCGGCAGATCCCTTGGCGGCCAATCAAGCAACTAGCAAACATTATGTGGATAGCGGGCTAGCAGTGAAGGCGGACCTAATTGGCGGAGTTGTCCCAACCTCGGAGCTGGCTAACGGCACGGCCAACAATAGCCTGTGCCTGCACGGGGACTCGAGTTGGGGAGCGTGCGGCGCCAGCAGCAATGCGGTCTCGATCCAGAATGTTCCGGTGGACACCACCGCGCCCACCGACAACCAGGTCATCACCTATGTTGCATCTTTGGGAAAATACCAACCGCGGGCCGGCAGCGGGGTCACGGCTGGCATGGCGACGGTGAAGTATGCGCCGGACTTCAACTGGTCTCAGTCGCCTTCGGCGAACCTCACCACACCGGGAGCCCAGACGGTAAGCCTGACAGCCTGTCCCGCGGGGGTTACAGCGTCGGAACCCAATTATTACGTCTACCTTTCTACAACCGGGACCGCGGAGGCGGTATTGGTGACGGGGGGCACGTGCAGCGGGAACGGTCAGCCAGGACGAATGAAGCTGGCCGAAGATCGACTTGTCAGTCTGGAAAAAAGCGAGATACGTCGTAGCGTGTATGACCGGATTGTGAACGCCGCGATTACCGTGGCAATCAGCGCGGCAATTGCGTTGCACGATCATTGGGGCATTAAGTAGTTTAGAGAATTAGCGTTCCCGGCGGATTTTCAATTCTTCAGTTCTCGGTTTCCAGTTTCCAGTTCCCAGTTCTTGGGTTTCTGCGAACTCCAAGCAACACAACAATTCAATACATTATTAAGGAGAAACGGGTATGGATTTCTTATCCAAGTTGCTGCAGGGGATTGCCTTTGTGCCGGCGGTTGTGAACGGGATAGAGGGTTTATTCGGCAATCGTTCCGGAGCGGAAAAGAAGGACGCTGCGCTATCGTTTGTGGGCGCCGCCCTGCAGTTGAGCGATGCCGTGACCTCCCGTCATATCGTTGACGAGGCCAAATTCAAAGAGGGCCTCAGCAAGGTGATTGACGGCACCGTTCTCTGCCTTAATGCTTCGACGTGGGCAAAGCCAACTCAGCCGTGAATCATCCGACTTCTTCGCTCCAGTTTTCCAGCGTCTTTTTGACCTGGGCCATGAACTGATCAGCCACGGCGCCGTCGATGAGGCGGTGGTCATAGCCGAGGGTCAAATGAACCAGCGAGCGGATGGCGATAGAGTCATTGCCATCTTCGTCGGTGACCACGACCGGCGCCTTGGTGATTCCGCCCACCCCCATGATGGCTGAATTCGGCTGGTTAATGATGGGCAGACCAAAAACCGCGCCGAACTGGCCGGGGTTAGTGATAGTAAAGGTTGAGCCTTCCACTTCTTCCGGCTTGAGTTTCTTGCTGCGGGCACGCTCGCCCAGATCGCTGATGCCGCGCTGAAGACCGAGGAAGTTGAGTTCGCCGGCATTCTTCAGCACCGGAACAATGAGCCCCCAATCGAGTGCCACCGCGATGCCCAGGTTGATGTGGCGATGGTAGCGGATGCTTTCGCCTTCGACCGAAGCGTTGACGATGGGAAACTGCTGCAGTGTGATCATGGCGGCGCGGGCGAAAAAAGGCATGAAGGTCAGACGCGCGCCGTGCCGTTTTTCGAAGGCAGACTTGGTCTTATTGCGGAGATGGACGATGCGTGTGAGATCCACTTCGAACATGCAGTGGACGTGAGCGCTGGTGCGGCGCGATTCGATCATGCGATGCGCAATGATCTTGCGCATCTGGCTCATTGGCACCAGGTCCCCAGGAATGGCGGCAGGGGCGGACGTGACCGTGGCGTCCGACTTTGCAGCAGGGGCGGGTGCGGAAGGCGTCGTCGAGGCGGCCGGAGTGGCCTGAGTCCGATCGAGAAACGCCGTGATGTCCTGCTTGGTGATGCGTCCACCGAGTCCGGTGCCGGACACCTGCGCAAGATTAACGTTGTGCTCGCGCGCGATCTTACGGACCAGAGGCGAAGAGCGAGCGTGGTCCTCTTCTTCTTCCGGTTGTGAAATCTGCGCCGCCGCTTTGGACTCAACGGCCTGGGCAGGCGGCTTGACGGGAGCCGCTTCCTTTTTCGGCGGGGTTGCCGGCACCGACGCGGCTGCGGGTTTGGGAGCAGGGCTCTCGCCATCCGCGGAAATGGTGCCCACCACGGTATTTACCTGAACGGTTGAGCCTTCGGCGACCTTAATGTCCTGCAGGATGCCCGCGGCCGGGGCGGGAATCTCGGCATCTACCTTATCGGTCGAAATTTCAAACAGCGGCTCGTCGCGTTGCACCTTGTCGCCAGGCTTCTTCAGCCATTTGGTGATAGTCCCCTCAAAAATCGATTCCCCCATCTGGGGCATGACGATATCAGTCGGCATAATTCCCTTCCACGCGGCTCAGGCGCGCAAACTCATATTATATATATCCGGCTGTCGCCCTCCGGTTTCCATGCCCAATCTCTAATCGTGATGGTGGCCGGGCTCGGCCCCTTCCGGGGCGGCAGGCGGAGGTGCGACACCCATGGACTTCTTCCAATAATCCTGCACCCCGGGGGGCAACTTTTCGATGCGTGAGAGGAACGCAGTCACTTTCCACATTTCCTGTTCGGTCAACACTTTGTTCCAGGCGGGCATGCCGGTATAGCGGATGCCAGTGCGAACGGCGTAGTAAATGTGCCACTCGGGATCATCCATGGGGTGGATGATCAGTTGCGGAACGGGAGGGTAGAAGGAAGCCCCGAAGGGACTGGGTTTGTTGTCGAGGTTGCCGTGACATCCGGCACAGTTCATGGTGTAGATTTTCATTCCGTCAATTAAATTGTCGTCGGTGGGCGGGACAGGATTGGTCACGCGAGGGGCATGGCGCTCCATGGAGGCATCCACGGCGGACATGGCGATACGGCGTTCCATGCGCGGCGGATTGGAGTCAGCGGTCGTGGGCAAGAGGCCGAGCGTGGCAATGGCTAGTCCTCCAAGGACGAGCAGGAGCAAGGTAACTATGACGCCGACAATGAAATTGCGCATTTTGCCTCCTATTGACCTTGTTTTTAGAAGACGCGGCTACGGATTGTCCAGGGGAACGGTGTGACGCAGAATGGCGAGAGCGTCCTGCGCTTCCGATTCGCGCACCTGCAGCTCGATCCCGCCAAATATATGCGCATGCCAGCCGCCGATACGAAGCATGTTTTCATCATACGCGAAGCATTCGATATCGGCCGATTCCAGGCGCGTGCGGGCCAGTAGAAATTCCGGCTGGCTGTGAAACACGGCGATGGTGACGAGCCTTTCGTGCATGTGCATAGAGGTATTTCTTAGCGGATGAGGTGAACCTCGAAGCCTCAATATGCATTCAGTCGTCGCGCTTCCCGCACGACGTCACTCACCTTGGGCAAGAAATACTCCTCTTGCGGGGGGGAGAACGGTACCGGAGAATCCTGGGCCGTGATACGGACAATCGGTCCGTCGAGATCATCGAAAGCCTCTTCGTTTATGATGGCCGCGATTTCGCCGGCGATGCCTCCGGTGCGAGAGTGCTCGTGCAGAATAATAACCTTGCTGGTCTTGCGAACCGTGTGAGCGATGGCTTCGCGATCGAGCGGCGAGAGGGTGCGCAGATCCACAATTTCGAGGTCGATTCCTTCTTTGCTTAGCGCTTCGGCTGCTTCCAACGCGGTATAAACCATGGCGGCATAAGTAATGACGCTGAGGTGTTTCCCTTCGCGAGCGATGCGCGCCTTACCCAGCGGCACAATGTAGTCTTCTGCCGGAACCTCTTCTTTGATACGACGATAAAGATATTTGTGCTCGAAGAAGATGACGGGATTGTTGTCTCGAATGGCAGCCTTTATCAGGCCCTTGGCGTCGTAGGCGCTGGCGGGGCAAACAACTTTCAGACCAGGAGCGTGCACAAACCACATCTCCGGATTCTGCGAGTGGAACGGTCCGCCGTGAACATTGCCCCCGCTGGGTCCGCGAATCACGAGCGGTGCGGGTGCGCCCCAGCGGTAATGGGCCTTGGCCACCATATTGACGATCTGGTTGAAAGCGCAGCCGATGAAGTCCATGAACTGGAACTCCGCGACCGGACGCATGCCAGTGAGCGCCGCGCCAAAGGCCGCGCCCACGATGGCGGACTCCGCGATGGGAGTGTCGATGACGCGCTCAGGGCCGAAGCGGTCGATGAAGCCTTCGGTGACTTTGAAGGCGCCGCCGTAAATGCCGATGTCTTCGCCGAGGCAGAACACGGCGGGATCGCGCTCCATTTCCTCCCAGATGCCCTGGCGGATGGCTTCGAGATAGGTGAGTTGGGGCATAGGGTTACCTGACGGCCATCACTTCAAATGCACTGCCGCTTCGGTCTGGTTCAGGCGAGCGGCAGTGCCGGCTTTGAACTTCGGGGTCGCATACTTCGGCTTGATCTCGTGGCATCCGTTTTCGCAATACACGCCACCTGCCGCGGACTCGGGTTCTGGCATGGGGCTGGCGACGGCGAATTCGCGATCCGCTTCCAATTGTTGATCAACACCAGATATCAGTTCTCGGTTCTCAGTTTGAGTTAGCCACTTTTTTACGTTCAGTAAATAGTTTTCGAGGCGGGCAATCGGGTCGCGCTTGCGCCAGTACTCGAACAGCGGTTGGGGGACGTATTCGGCGGCGTCGTGGATGGCGTGGCCTTTCATGCGCATCATTTTGGCTTCGATCAGGGTGGGGCCCTGGCCGCACCGGGCGCGCTCGCAGGCTTCGTACGCGGCGTCGTAGACCTGGCAGGCATCGGTGCCGTCCACGATCACGCCGGGGATGCCGTAGGCGATAGCTCGCTCGGCGAGGTCTTTCACGCGGAACTGCATGTCCACCGGTGTGGAGTAGGCCCAGAGATTGTTTTCGACGAACAGCACCAGGCCGAGGTCCTGCACAGCGGCGAAGTTCAGTCCCTCGTAGGTGACACCGGTGGACTGGCCGCCATCGCCGATGTAAGTCATCACCGCGATGTTGCGCCCCTGAAGCCGCGCGCCCAGCGCCACACCGGCGAGCACGGGAATGAGATCGCCCAGAGTTGAGATGGGAGAGACTACGTTACGGTCCTGAATGTCGCCGAAGTGTGAAGACGCGTCGCGACCGCGGGTAGGCGAACCGGCCTTGGCCATGTACTGCATCATGATGTCGCGAGGAGAGAAACCGCGAACCAGCGTCGAACCCTGATTGCGGATCATCGGACCCAGCCAGTCTTCCTTATTTAAGGCGTAAGCCGAGGCGCAGGAGCAAGCTTCCTGGCCGAGACCGAAATAAACTCCGCCAACCACTTTGCCCTGCTTGTAGAGATTTTCGAGCGCGGTCTCCATCTTGCGATTGAGCAGCATCCAGCGGTAGATCTCGATGCACTGTTTCCGGTTAAGATATTTTGATTCGCGGATGGGCGGGACAGGCGCCTTGACGTCGCCGGCAACCTCGTAGCTGACCGCGTCGCCTTTGCGAACCTGGCGCAAGGTGAAGGTGGGTTTTTCCAGGCGGTAGTCGGGGATCGTATAAGTCCGCCGATTGGCGTCAGCAGGATTCGATCCGACTCGCCGCACGCCGGGTTTGACGATGACTTTCTTTGTTTTCTTCCTGGCCATGGCGGCTACGCCCAAAAAGTATCTTCTTCCTTGTGCAGTTGGCGCAATTCTTCCGGCGGCTTTACCGGCACGCCGACAGGGTGACCCAGGAGCGCGTCCAGATTCTCCAGCCAGAGCATCTGGCTGCTGAAAATCGTGCCGAAGTTGCGAGAGAGCGAGTGCGCGACATCCTGCAACGAGACTTGCCTGCCTAACTCTTTCGCGATGGACGTCACCGGCTTTGCGCTAATGCCACAGGGGATGATGAGATCGAACAAACTAAGGTCGGTGTTTACATTCAGGGCGAAGCCGTGCGAGGTGACAGCCCGGGAAATGTGGACGCCAATGGCTGCGATCTTGGCTTCGTTTTTACCGATCGAGTCCAGGCGGGCCGGAGCCTGGCCTGAGCTGAGCCGAAGGGGCCCGCCCTGCCCGGGTGGAAGACCCGGGCCCACACCGTCTGAAACCGTCCAGACTCCAGTGAGACCGCAAATCCGCCTGGCGGGAATCGTGAAATCTGCACAGGAGCGGATCAAAACCTCTTCCAGCCGGCGCACATATTCGATCGCGCCCAGCGTTTTGCGCTTGCCGTCAGGCGTGGCGAATCCGCGCAGATCGAAAATGGGGTAGCCAACGAGTTGGCCGGGTCCGTGGAAAGTGACGTCCCCGCCGCGATCACATTCGAACACCTCTATCCCGCGCTGGGCGAGGGACTCCGGCGAAGCAAGGATGTTCGCTCGCTTGGCATTGCGGCCGAGCGTAATGACAGCAGAGTGTTCGAGCAGAAGAAGCACGTCACCGATGCCGCCTTCCTTGCGCAGTTCCACCAACCGCTGCTGCAGGCGCAGGCCAGTGGCATAATCGATGGTGCCGAGTTGGATGACGGAGATCAAGAGGCTGATTGGGTAATTTGTAATTTGTAATTTAAGATCACATAGTTTTCACATTACCCAATTACCAAATTACTCAATCTTCTAGGCGTTTATTGCCATTTCGTACACGCTGTTGGATGCGTCGAGCATGGCTTCGGCCAGAGTGGGGTGGGCATGAATCGTCCACATCAAATCTTCCACCGTGGCTTCGAGTTCGATGGCTACAACCGCTTCAGCGATTAGCTCAGTCGCTTGCGGCCCAATGATGTGCACGCCGAGAATTTCGCCGTAGTCGGCGTCAGAGACGATCTTGATGAAACCCTCGTGCTGGCCCACGATGGAAGCTCGCGAGTTCGCGGTGAAGGGAAACTTGCCAACCTTGAGGTTGTAGCCCGCCTCTTCCGCTTTGACTTCGGTCAGGCCCACGCTGCCAATCTCGGGATGGCAGTAGGTTGCGTTGGGGATGTGCTCCGGGTTGATCGGCTTGCCGGGCTTGCCCGCGATCTTGGTTACCGCGACAATGCCTTCCATCGCACCGACGTGCGCCAGTTGCGGCGTGCCTAACACGATGTCGCCGATGGCGTAGACGCCGGGCTCGGCGGTCTGCATCCAGCTATCGGTGTTGATGAAACCGCGATCGGGTTTGATCTTCGTTTTCTCCAGACCAACATTCTCGGTCCGCGGCTTGCGACCGACCGCGATGAGAATTCTTTCGGTTTCAAGTTTCTGCGCTTTGCCATCCACACTGAAAGTCACCGACACGCCTGACTTCGTCTTTTCTATTTTGTCTACCTTGGCGCCGGTGTGGAAGTTGATGCCGCGCTTCCGGTATACGCGCGCCAGTTCCTTGGAGATTTCTTCATCTTCGATGGGAACCAGCCGGGGCAGCATTTCAATGATGGTGACTTCCGAGCCGAAGGAACGGAAGATGGACGCGAACTCCACGCCTACGGCTCCTGCACCGACAATCACGAGCGACTTGGGAATATCCTTGAGCGAGAGAATTTCAATGTTGGTGAGTACGCGGTCGTCGGGCTCAAGACCCGGAAGCATGCGCGCTTCTGAGCCGGTACAGAGAATCACATTTTTTGCCTTGATATGCGTAGTCTTGCTGTCGGCGGTGACGTCGACGGTCAGCACGCCGTTTTGTGCCGGACCAGTCAGCTTGCCGTAGCCCCGGATGGTTTCCACTTTGTTCTTCTTCATGAGGAAGTCGAGACCCTTGGTATGCTTGGCCACGATCTTCGATTTGCGTTCCTGGACGGCCGCCCAATTCAGCTTGCGCGCGTCCACCCCTTCGATGCCGAATTCTTTGGCGTCTTTCAGATGGTCCCAAATTTCGGCGTTGAACAGCAGGGCCTTGGTCGGAATACAGCCCACGTGCAGGCAGGTGCCACCGAGGACGTTGTCTTTTTCGATGAGGGCGGTTTTCAGGCCGTATTGGCCGGCGCGGATGGCGGCAGTGTATCCCGCCGGACCGCTGCCGATGATGGCGATGTCATAAATCGTTTCGGGCAAGTTGCAAACCTCTGCATGAAAGAGATGATGTTGGGCAAACGTTTGATTCTAGATCAGGCGGAGGGAATGGCCAAATGTGCGATCGCTATTTTGCTTTTGCCCGGCGAAATTCCCAGACGAACCCAATGAGGAATATTAGAGTGATGACGAGCCAAGCTACTGGCCACCTTGCGAAGCTGACAGGGTCCCAACCCGCCACCTCGTTGCCGAAGGGCTTGTAGACGATGCGGAGGTACACGGCCATCACGAAGGGGAGCAGCATCGCCGCGAGGAGGACGGCTGCGAGTCCGGCGGCCAGGCTTTTGGCGTAGATCATAGGCACATTCTGGTGACTGACGTTTTGAACTCTGCCGAGCTTTGCTCGGCCTGGACTTGAAATTACGGGACCCACCGAGCCATCTCCCTCGGGTCATCTGAGGTCTTTCCCATGGCCTGGTCCTGGCGGCGAATCATTTCTTCTTCGCCTAGCTTGCGTGATCTAAGTAGGGAGAGTGGTAGCAGTATTGTCGTTGCAGCAGCGAAGATAACGCTAAACAGAGATCGTGACCAAACTGCAAAGATAGCCGCGCCCACAACGCCGAGCACACATACAACAATCTCAGTAACGCGTTCCGCTTTGTTTGGGCCAGTCATAACGCTGCCTTGATCAATTCTGCTCTCATGCGGCGCCTCCCCACGACCTGCCGAGCATTCGCTCGGCCTAGACGGGCGGGGGCGCCCGTCCTTACACGGGCATTGCTAGGCCAACAATTTTGCGGCTTCTTTGGCGTAGTACGTAACGATGATGCTTGCGCCGGCACGGCGGATTGAAGTCAGGGACTCCATCATGACGCGGTCGCGGTCGATCCAGTTGTTGCGCGCGGCGGCTTCGATCATGGCGTACTCTCCCGAAACCTGGTACGCGGCCAAAGGCAAGTCGAAGCGTTCGCGGGCGGCGGCGATAACGTCCAGATACGGCATGGCGGGCTTGACCATGATCATGTCCGCGCCTTCTTCAATGTCGAGTTCGATCTCGCGCATGGCCTCGCGCAGGTTTGCCCCGTCCATCTGGTAGGAACGGCGATCGCCGAACTGGGGCGCGGAATCGGCAGCCTCGCGGAACGGCCCATAAAATCCCGAGGCAAACTTGGCCGCATAAGAAAGGATAGGAGCGTTGGAGAAACCAGCATTGTCGAGCGCCTTGCGGATAGCGCCAACCCGGCCATCCATCATGTCCGATGGCGCAACGATGTCCACACCCGCACGGACCAGAGAAACGGAAGTGCGGGCCAGCAGTTCGAGCGTTGCGTCGTTGAGAATTTCGTAGTCGCCTGTCATCGCGGGAGTGGTGGCGACGGCAGCGCCCAGCGATTGCGCGGCGCCGGAGCGCACGATGCCACAGTGTCCGTGAGACATGTACTCGCACAGGCAAACATCGCCCATGATGATGAGGTTGGGAACTTCGCGCTTGATGGCGCGAGTTGCCTGGTGCACGATTCCATCTTCCGCCCAGGCGCCGGTGGCGACCTCATCCTTGGTCTCCGGCAAACCGAAGAGGATAATCGCAGGAACGCCCAGCGAATCCGCCTGGCGCGCTTCCTTGACTGCCTCGTCCACCGACAGATTGAATACGCCCGGCATGGACTTTACTTCCTTGCGTACAGCCTCGCCGGGACAGACAAACAGGGGATAAACAAAGGCTTCGGGCGTCAGTCGGGTTTCACGCACCAAGGCGCGCAATTGGTCGTTCTGGCGCAAGCGGCGAAGGCGTGTGACCGGAAAAGCCATGGGCCGATTCTAGCAGAGCCCCCGGGGTCGCCTGCTGCTACTTCCCCGACCATCAATCCGGGGTACTAAAGTAACGCATTGTCTAGTCCGGAATATCATCCAGTGCAAACTCAGCCACTAGAATGCGGAATATCAATGACTTCATGGCGTCAATCGCGGATTGCCTGCATTGTCGGCACAACTCTGGCCTATGCGATTGTGGCGCTGATCGCGCCCAACGGATTCGGCCTGCTCGCCTTTGGCGACATTACCCAGTTCCTCTTATTGTTTCTTGCCTTCGTGCTGATGGTAGCGAACGCGGTTTCCAATCGCGGCCAAATTCGACTGTTTTGGAGCCTGATGGCGCTGGGCTGCCTGTTGTGGTCTGGCAGCTTGGCCTTATGGACGCTTTACGAGGTCGTGCTACGCACCGCATTGCCCGAACCGTTTATGGGGGACTTGATCCTCTTTATTCACGTGGTGCCGTTCATGGCGGCGGTGGCGCTGCGTCCGCACCAGTCGGAGGAAAGGAAACTTTACCTCAGCACCTTGAACTTCCTCATGTTGCTGGTGTGGTGGGTGTTCCTCTATGCGTTTATCGTCTTCCCGGACGAGTATGTTGTCCTCAACGTCGCGCTTTACAGTCCCCATTACGACTTGCTTTATCTGGTGGAAAATCTGGCCATGCTGGGGGTACTCGGCATCTTGGCATGGAAGGCGCGCGGGGCGTGGAAGGAGATTTACTGGAATCTCTTCATTGCTTCGGGACTCTACACCGCAGGTTCGATGATCACGAATGCAGCCATTGCTCGCGGTCAATATCACACCGGCAGCGTCTATGACATTCCATTTGTCGCCTCCGTCTGTTGGATGATCTGGGCCACTCTGCTGGCGCGGGAATTGAAACCGGCTTGTGAGTCTGCGGAGGCAGAGCGATCACCCTGGCAGATGCTCGCCCCGCGACTCGCCATGTTAGCTATGCTTTCCCTTCCCGTGATGGGATATTGGGCGTGGTTTAGCGAACCGGCGTCGCCGACGTTGAAGCAGTTCCGGCTGCTGGCTACGCTCACAGCCATGCTGGTACTGGGCTTGTTCGTATTTCTTCGCCAATATCTGATGGACCGGGAACTGGTGCGTCTGCTGGAAGAGTCGCGTTTGAGTCTGGAGAATCTGAAGCGGCTGCAGACCGAACTGGTGCAACGGGAGAAGCTGGCGTCGCTCGCCCAACTGGTGTCCGGAGCCGCTCACGAGATCAATAATCCGCTGGCTGCGATCCTGGGATATTCCGAGTTGCTGACGGCGGAACCCGGCCTGCCCTCCGAACAGGTAAACATGGCGCGCAAGATCGGCCAGCAGGCACGACGTACCCGGGAACTGGTATCCAGCCTGCTCAGCTTCGCCCAGCAATCGCCGGGAGAAAAGACCCTGCTCGACATTGGCTCATTGCTGCAGCGCGCCCTGCAAATGAAAATGCTTCGCATCGATAACAAGAACATCCGCGTCGAGAGCCGGATCGCGACTGATCTTCCGCAAATCCTGGGAAATATTAACCAGCTTTTTCAATGCTGCGTGGAAATTATCGGGAATGCGACCGATGCCCTGGAAGAAGTGGGCGGCGGCACTTTGTCCGTGAGCGCTCTGCGGGAAGGCGATGAACTGGTGCTGGACTTTTACGACTCCGGCCCCGGCGTCCGCGATCCGCAGCGCATCTTTGATCCCTTCTACACCACCAAGCCGGTGGGCAAAGGTATGGGGCTTGGGCTAAGCGTTACGTATGGAATCGTCCAGGACCACAAAGGCCGGATCAGTTGCCGGAATCTGCCCGAAGGTGGGGCTGTATTTGAGCTTCGTTTTCCCGCCGCCAAACAGGTTGTGCCCAAGCTTGCCGAGACCGCGAAGGCGGCTGGCTGAGTTGTACCGCAGCGGCTGAAGCCGCACTGAGCTTGCCTCTAATTGCAGCGCTAAAGCGCTGCTCTACCCAAGATCAAAGTCAGTCGCGGTTGTGCGAAGCTCTGTAGTTAATCCGGCGGCTTCTTGTAACATGAATTCGATGCCGCCCCGTCCACTCATTCATACCAGCGCCCGTGTACTGGAATTCGAGTCTCTGCGCGATTTGATCCAGGGATACGCCTGTTCACCGCTCGGCCAGAAGCGGATTGCGGATCTTTCTCCATCCATCGA
>WNFA01001126.1_pt1 | contig 25912 bp, 27 predicted proteins | sample 5400481 | NCBI WGS metagenome assembly WNFA01 (sample SAMN13153340, study PRJNA577476) | soil metagenome | isolation source: 120 cm saprolite under Douglas fir tree site 2 hole 1 replicate 2 | place: USA:California | collected 2015-04-18 | reverse complement strand
TACTATTGAACCCTCGGATCGTCTTCGTCCTTGCTGGAGGTGCCCATGGCGGAAACCAAAGAGACCTGGCGCGGAAAGGTCCGGGCGATGAAGCCAGAAGAGATCGAGGAGTTCCTCGGCCTCGGGGTCAACATGTACCTCGCCTGCCTCTCACCGGACGGAAGCCCGTATATCACGGTCTGCTGGCATGAATGGAAGGACGGCTACTTCTGGGTGATCCCTCGCCAGCACTCGCGCTGGGCCAACTACCTTGCAAGCGATCCGCGAGTGTCGTTCGTGGTCGAACAGCCCAAGAACCTCGGCAAAGTGCTCGGCCAGGGGCAGGCCGAGCTCGTAGAGCGCCCCAACATCGGCGGCGAATGGGTACCGATTGCAACCCGCATGAGCTACAGGTACCTCGGCGAGAACGGGCCGACGTACCTCGAGTCGACGATGAAACAGCCGCGCTGGCTTTTCAGGATCAAGCCGACCCGCCTCGAGACCTGGCAGGGCGTGGGGTGGGCTCGGAGGTACTGGGTCGAGGACACAGGTGGACCCACCTATGAGGAGGCGCACGCCTCCATCTAGGCCCTCGGATACCGCGCGCGAGCGAGCGGCCCTCAAGACTCTCGCCGCTCGAGAGCGGGAGCTCATCGATTTCGTGCGAGAGCTGGTCGCGACGCCGAGCCCGAACCCGCCCGGCGATGAGCGCGACGTGGTCGCGCGGGCGCGAGAAACGATGTCGCGGCTCGGGTACGCGGCAATACGCGCGGTCGGCATGGATGCGTCGCGGCCGAACCTGATCGCCGAGGTTGGAGGAGCGTCGGCCGGACCGGTCTTGATGTTCAACGGCCACCTCGACACCAAGCCCGCCGGCGACCTTACGGAGTGGGCAACCGGCCCGTACGACCCGGTCATTCGCGAAGGGCGCCTGCATGGCCTCGGCGCCGCCGACATGAAGGGCGCCGTCGCGGCGATGGTCTTCGCCGGAGCCGCGGTCGCGGAAACCGAGCCGCCTGGCACGCTCCGGGTCGCGCTGTCCGCCGATGAAGAGGCCGGCAGCCGCTTCGGGGCGCGCTTCCTGGCGGGGCTACCCGAGCTCACCGCAGATGCCGTCCTCGTCGGTGAGGCGACAGGTATGAAGGACCCCTGGGCGTACCTCGCGGTCGCCAATCGGGGAATTTCATGCTTTCGGGTCAGCGTCCGCGGCACCCAGATGCACTCGAGCCTCAGTGACCAGGTCCCGTCGGTCAACGCGAGCGTCAAGGCGGGCCAGGTGCTGGCCAGGATGGCCTCGGAGTTCCGGCCTCGATTCCCGCGCGACCCAAAGGTGCCGGGCGGCCCCACAGTCAACCTGGGCGTCACCCTTAGCGGCGGCGTGTTCTTTGGCGTCTATCCCGGACACGCCGAATTCGGCATCGACGTCCGCACGGTGCCCGGAATGACCCTCGCCGGCCTGCACGCCGACCTGACCGCGTTCCTCGAAAGGCTCCTTGTCGATGACCCGGAGCTGGACGCGAGCGTCGAGCCGGTGCCGGACCTGGCGTGGCACGCGCCCTCGTCGATCGATCCAACACACGCGTTGGTGGTGGCGGCCTCGAGCGCGGCCAGGGACGTTCTCGGCCGCGAGGTGCCGCTGGGAACCATGCCCGCATTCACGGATGGCAGCCACTGGAACCAGGCCGGGATGCCGTGCATCCCTGCGTTCGGCCCGGGCACCCTGCTGGTGGCTCACCGTCCTAATGAATTCGTCGTCGTGGACGAGGTGATTATGGCTGCGCGCATTTACGCGCTCACCGCGCTGCGCTACCTAGGCGCGGGCGATCAGCGGTCGGCGTTTATTCCGAAGTCGCGGCCCGCAGGTCGACCTCGCCGGGCTCGACCGCGTGCAGCGCGGTGAACGGTTGGGGATTCCAGCAGCGCAGCAGGTGCCCGTCCGATGCCTCCAGCTCAGGGTGCTCGTGCCAGCAACGCTTTAGCGCGTAGGGACAGCGCGGCGCGAACAGGCAGGCCGGCGGCAGCACCCTTGGATCGGGGACGCGGCCGGGGATCGTGTAAAGATGCTTGCGATCGCCGGCCGCCGAGGGGATCGAGCTGAGCAGGCCCTGCGTGTAGGGATGTCGCGGGTCGGCGAAAACCTCTGAGGCGGGCGCCTCCTCGACAATCTCGCCTGCGTACATGACCGCGACCCGGTCCGCGACCTGGGAGACGACGGCGAGGTTGTGCGTGATCAACAGCACCGCCAGCCGACGCTGCTCCTGCTCGGAGCGGATGAGGTCGAGGATCTGCGCCTGGATCGTGACGTCGAGCGCGGTCGTCGGCTCATCGGCAATCAGGACCTTGGGGTCCAGCACGAGTGCCATGGCGATCATCACCCGCTGCCGCATGCCGCCCGAAAGCTGGTGGGGATAGTCGCCGAGTCGCTGCTCGGGTGATGGGATCTGGACCTCCTTGAGAATCTCGATGGCCATCTCCCGCGCTTCTCGCTGAGACAGACGGCGATGCGCTGTTATCGCCTCGACGATCTGGTCGCCGACGGTGAAGACCGGGTCGAGCGAGGTCAGCGGCTCCTGGAACACCATCGAAACCGCATCTCCGCGCAGCGATCTCATCTCGTGCTCGGGCAGGGCGCGGATGTCTTTGCCGCCAAGCAGCACGTCGCCGCCGGTGACGCGGGCCGGCGGATCCGGCAGCAGCCGCATGACCGACAGCGCCGCCATCGTCTTCCCGCACCCCGATTCGCCGACCAGGGCCAGGGTCTCGCCCTCCCTGAGCTGAAACGAGACGCCGCGCACCACATCGACCGGACCGTCGCGCAGGAAAAGCGTGGTCCGGAGCCCCTTGAGTCGGGGGTCGAGCACATCGCGCAGGCCGTCGCCAAGCACGTTGAGGCCGAGGACGAGCAGGACGATGACGATGCCCGGGATGGTGCTCAGCCAGTGGTTCAAGAGCATGTAGCCGCTGCCCTCGTTGATCATCTGGCCGAGGCTTGGCAGGGGCGGCTGCGCACCCATGCCGATGAACGATAGGCCGGCCTCGGCGATGATCGCGATCGCGATGTAGTACGAGCCCATCACGAGCGCCGAGCCGACCACGTTCGGGAGCAGGTGACGGACCATGATCTCGATGTCGCGCTTCCCGAGGACCCGCGCGGCCGCGACGAACTCCTTCTCTCGCAGCGCAAAGACGTCGCCGCGCACGATGCGCGCGAAGCCCGCCCAGTTCACGAACCCCACGGCGATGACCACGCCGGTCAGTCCTGGCCCGATGGCTCCGATGAGCAGGACGGCTATCAGGATCAAAGGGAAGCCCCAGATCAGCTCGACGAAGCCGTTGAGGACCCTGTCCACCCAGCCCCGGTAGTAGCCGGCCAGCATCCCCACGATGGTGCCGACGGTAAGAGCGATTGCGGTGGTGCCGAGGCCGACGAGCAAGGAGATGCGGATGCCCAGTAGCAGCCGGCTGAGCAGGTCGCGTCCGAGCTCGTCGGTGCCCAGGAGATGCCCCTTGCTCAGGGGTGGCAGGAGATTGTCGCTCAACACCTGCTTGGCGTAGTCGTAAGGAGCCAGGGCCGGGCCCACGAGCGCCGCCAGCGTGAAGAAGACGACGATCATCGCCCCTGCCAGCGCCAGCTTGTTTCGCGACAGCTCGTGCCAGGCGTCCCGCCAGCGCGATGGGCGCGTCGCCCAAAGGCGCTCGACCTTGGCCTCCCAGATCGCCCTCTCGTCGGAAACGGTCAGGTCGGCCATCAGGCGACCCTGATCCGCGGGTTGGCGAGGCCATAGCCAATGTCGGCGAGCCAGTTGGCAAGCAGCACGAAGAAGATGAGCAGGAGCGAGAAGAACTGCGCCACCGGATAGTCGCGGCGCAGGACCGAGTCGACCAGCAGGTAGCCCACGCCTGGCCAGCGAAAGATGGTTTCCACGATGAGCGCGTATCCGACCAGCCAACCCAGGCGAAGGCCGCTCAACGAGATGACGGGGATGAGTGCATTGCGGAGCACGTGGCGGATGACCACCTGCCACTCGGGCAGGCCTTTGGCGCGGAGCGCGCGAACGAAGTCGTCGTGCAGGTGCTCGAGCATGGACGACCTTGTCATCCTCATCGTCACCGCTGTGCCTTCCGCCGCGAGCACGAGGGCCGGCAGGATGAGCTGCGGCGGGTCGCAGCAGCCCGCCGAGGGAAGCAGACCGAGTCGCAGTGAGAAGAAGTAGACGAGTATCAGCGCGAGCCAGAAGTTGGGAATGCCCATGCCGAGGATGGCTCCGCCCATCGCGAGCTGGTCGACCCACGTGTTGCGTTTCACGGCTGCGAGCACGCCCAGGGGGATCGCGATCAAGTACGAGATCACCAGCGCCGTCAAGCCCAGGACCAGGCTGTTGCGCGCGTGGGTTGCGAGCAGCTCGGTGATCGGCGTGCCGTTGACGAGCGAGGTGCCCAGGTCGCCGGTAGCGAGGTGTTTGAGGTAGATGAAGTACTGCGTGTAAACGGGTTGGTCCAGGCCCATCCGGTGGTCATACGCCTGGCGAATCTCTTGTGACGACAGCGGGTTGAGCACCCCGCCGCCGCTGGGGCCGCCGGGAGCTGAACGCATGGCGTAGAAGATCACGACCGACGAGATCGTGAGGATGAGCAACATGTAGCCCGTCCGGCGTGCCAGGTAGGAAGCCACCGTGCTCCAGTGTGAACTTGTAGGTCAGCTCAGCGGTTGTGCGCGGGCGAGGCTAGCCAAGCCAGACATCGTTGTAGTACGGGTACAGGTTCCACTGATCTGGGTGCCAGCCGTGCACGTTCTGCCGGTTCACCCAGAAGGCGTCGCGGTTGATCACCGGAACGAATGGAAGCTGCTCGGCAACCGCAAGCTGGAACTGCTTGCCCGCGGCGATCAGCTGGCCCTCGTTGGCGGCGCTTTGCCACGCGGCTACCGCCTGGTCCATTTGTGGAATGACGGCGTTGCTCCAGTTCGGGCCCTTGCCGTGCGCGTTGGCGCTGTTCACGAAGAGCGTGACCACGTCGATCGGCACCGGCCAGAGGTAGAAGAACATAAGCGAATCGGGGATCGCGAACGCCCGGTTGAAGAATGTGCCGCGGTCGAGGGACGTGACCTTGAGGTCGACTCCGATCGTCTTCATCTGGGCCTGGAGCGCGGAACCCAGCTGCTGGTTGAAGCTCTCGGCCTGGATGATCATCTCGAACGCGAACCGGACGCCGTTCTTGGTCAGGATCCCGTCTGAGCCTGCCTTCCAGCCCTCGGCGGCCAGCAGGCTGTTCGCCTTGGCGACGTCGAACTGGTTGAACTGCTCGACATCTTTCGTGTACGACTTGTCGGCCGTGGTGATGGGACCGTACAGGGGCTCGCCGTGACCGAAGAGAAGCGCCTTGACGATACCCGCGCGGTCGACCGCGTGAGATAGAGCCTGCCGCACGTTCACCTTGTCGAAGCCGAGGTCGGTGCGGCCAAAGTTGGTCGTGAAGAAATATCCGGACCACTCCTTGAGCTGAGTTACGGTCAAGGTCTTGTCCGCCTGCAGGCGGCCTATGTCCTGGAACGCCGGGCCTCGGAGAGTATCGATCTCACCGTTCTGAATCTGGATGGCCCGCTGGGGTGCGTCAAGGATCGTGATCCAGTTGATGCCGTCGAGGTAGGGCTTGCCCTTGTTCTGGATGGAGGGGGTTACCGAGCCGGGGTAGTTTGCCCATCGCTTGACCGAAGTGTGGCTGCCGGGCACCCAGTCGACTAGCTGGAATGGGCCTGAGCCGTCGACACCTTGCTGGCCGTACTTGTCCCCGAGTTGTGCGCGGTAGGCCATGTTGACGATGTCCCAGTACCCGGTCTTGACGATGTTGAAGAGGTCGAAGTAAGGGTGCTTCAGCTTGATGACGAGCGTCGTCGGGTCGGGGGCGTCAGTGCTGGCGACCGGAGCCCAGACCGAGCCCAGAGGCGACCCATTCTTCGGATCTGCGATGCCGTCGTAAACAGCCTTGATGGCGGTGGCATCGAGGGTGGCTCCGGAGTGGAACTTCAGCCCGCTGCGGATCTTGAACGTGACCGTCAGGCCATCGCCGGAGACTGTCCAGCTCGACGCGACTTGCGGTACGTAATTGCCCTGGGGGTCGTTCGTGACCAGAGACTCGTACACCGCATAGAAGGCTGGGTCGTACCAGTTGGTATTGATCGGGTCGAGACGCGAGAAGTCCAGGTCGTAGCCCTCTTTCAGGGTGCCGCCGGTCTTGGGAGTCGTCGACCCACCGCTGGTGGTGCTGTTGCACGCGGCGAGCAGGGCACCGATGGTGGTCATACCCAGGCCAAGCGCCAGGGCGCCTTTCACGAACTGGCGCCGCGACAACCCTCCGTCCACGTACTGGGCGACCAGACCCTGCACCGCCGGCTGGCTTTTGAAGTCGCTCATCGTCCCTCCCTCACCACGATCCGGTGGTTGACTTGATAATTTATAAGATCCTAGCACCGGATCATTCCTTGTCAAGTTCAGGCCTCAGGCAACCAGAGAGGAACAGTGATGGAGTCACGCCGAACGCGTGCAGGGCGCAGCGGAGGCAGCGACAGGACGCTGGAGATGCAGTCATCGGTCTTCGACGGCTCCGCGCCACTCGAGCTGATCACCGCGGTCGATGTCGCGTACCACGGGATCAGGATGTCGATTCTCAATGGCGAATTCGAGCCCGGAATGCAACTCAAGCTCCAGAACCTGGGCGACCGCTACTCGATCAGCCTGATTCCCGTACGCGAGGCTCTGCGGCTGCTGCAGGCCGAGGGTCTGGTCGAGTCGGTTCGAAACAAAGGCGCGCGGGTGGCTTCAATCTCGCTGGACGAGACGATCGACGTGTACCACCTGCGCCTCGTCCTCGAGACCACGGCGATGAAGCTCGCGTTTCCGCACATCGACAACGAGCTGATCTCCGCGCTCGAGAAGCTGCAGCGAGAGATGCGTAGGATCTTTGCCACCGATCGCATCCGGTACCTGGCCCTTCATCAGCAGCTCCACTATGGGATCTACTCGCGATGTGGCTCTAAGTGGACGATGAGGCTGCTCGGCCTGGTCTGGAGCCACAGTGATCGGTGGCGAAAGATGGCGCTGCCGCATGACATCAACACCAAGACAGAGGACCACGACCCGATCCTTGCAGCGCTAAAAGCGCGAGACCTTCGGGCGGCCACCAAGGCCCTTGAGCGGCACATTCAGCTCAGCGTCAAATTGCTCCAGCAGACGCTGCCTGCCGATCGGTAGGCGTCCCGGCAATTGACATCAGTCGAGTTCGCCGGTCCCGGGGGCATCGTTCTGCGCGGCGAGCGCGCAGGTCAGGCAGACCGCTGGGCTGTGCTGGTCCACGATGAGGGACGCGACCTCGATGGTTGGCGCGAGCTGACGTCGTGGCTCGCCGAACGCGGTTTCTCGGTGCTGGCCTTTGACCTGCCTGGTCACGGCGCCTCGGACGATCCGTGGCAGCCGGACCTGGCCCTTCCGGCGGTAGAGGCGGCCGTTGAATTCGTCAGGTCGGAGGGTGCGCGACAGGTGCATCTCGTCGGCGAAGGGATCGGAGCAATTGCGGCGCTCGCGGCGGCAGCTGACTCGAGCCGAAACGTGGCTTCGATCGCCGCCTTCTCACCACGACTGAGCGGGAGCGTCACGGATTTCGAAACGGTTCGGGAGGCGAGGGCTCCGAAGCTGATCCTGGTGGGGTCGCTCGGCCTTGCTGCCCTGGGGGATGCCGAAGCCGTTTTTCGCGGTGCGGTGGGACCGTGCGAGCTCGCAAAATTTCCGGTCGAAGCGCAAGGCACTGATCTGCTGGACGGTGAGTGGGGCCTGCACGCGCGCGAAACGGTGCTCGGGCACGCCCTGCGCCACCCGTGACTACCAGGCCGAGAGTATGCCCTCCGGAATCAGAAGGCGGTCGAGCACCTGGTTGGCGCGCTCGATGTGCCGCTGCCCGTCCTTCAGCGACAGCGTGAGGTGGCCGGGCAGCAGCGCGGTCACGTCGAGCTGCCGAAGCTTGCGGAGTGAACCGATGAGTGAATCGAGCCTGCAGTCGTGAATGTTTTGAAGCAGAACTTTGCCGCCGAAGAAGATGACGTCACCGGCAAACAGCATCCTTTGGCCGGAGTCCTCCAGGAGCAAGGAGACATGGCCGTCACAGTGGCCGGGCGTGTCGAAGACCGTGAGCTTCAGGTCCCCAACAGAGATCGTGGCCTCTTCCTCCAGCTCATGATCGATCGGGCACGGCTCCATCCGGTAATCCATCGGGTAGATGCCCGCCTGCTTCGCCGCTTCGAGGCTAATGGCTTTTTCGTCGGCCCGGCGCAGCGCTTCTGCGATCCCCCCAGACGCATATATGGCCGGCTCTCCGAGCAGCTTCCTCATGCGAGAGGCTCCACCTGCGTGATCGCCATGCCCATGGGTGAGGATCACATGGCGGATGCGCGCTGGGTCGAATCCGTCGCGCTTCACGTTCTCGATGATTCCATCGGCTCCCATGCCGGCGCCGACGTCGATGAGAGCGAGCTCTCGTCCTCCATCGATCAAATAAACGTGGCAGTCGTAAGGATCGGTGAGGTCGAAACCCTGCGTGCCCGAGCCCACAAGGTGGACGCGTTCCGTCAGTCTCACAACGCCGGCAAGCTTAAGCTCTCAAGTCGATGATGTCGGCCCTCAGAAAACCCACTGCGAGGGAAAGCACCGCCGAGCCCCTGGTCGAGATCAAAGGCCTCACGAAGCTCTATCCGGTCGACACCGGCTGGCTGGGCAAGAAGCGGTCCTGGTTGAGCGCGCTCGAAGACGTCGATCTAACTGTCAACCGGGGCGAGATCCTCGCGGTCGTAGGCGAGAGCGGGAGCGGCAAATCAACCCTGGCGCGACTCTTGATCAAGCTCATCGAACCGACGCGCGGCGAGGTCCGGTACGAGGGCGAGAACATCTTCGGGCTCTCGCGAGGGCAGGTACGGCGACTGCGGCGCAAGGTGCAGATCGTCTTCCAGGATCCCTACTCGTCGCTCAACCCGCGACACAACGTCGCCCAGATCGTGGGGGAGGGGATCAATGGTCTGGCGTCTGCGGCTCGCGGCAACCGAACGCGAGAGCTGCTCGAGCTCGTGGGGCTCTCGCCGAACATCATCGACCGCTATCCGCACGAGTTCAGCGGCGGCCAGCGGCAGCGCATCTGCATCGCCCGCGCTCTCGCGGTGAATCCGGAGTTCCTCATCCTCGACGAGCCAGTCAGCGCCCTCGACGTTTCGGTCCAGTCGAAGATCCTCAACCTGCTTGCCGACCTGAGAGACGCCTTGCAGCTCACCTACGTGCTCATCTCGCACGACCTTGGCGTCGTCCGGCACGTTGCCGACCGCGTGGCCGTTCTGTACCTCGGCCACCTGGTCGAAGTGGCGCCGAAACAGATGCTGTTCTCGAATCCACGGCACCCTTACACGCAGGCACTTCTGTCCGCCGTGCCAGTGATCTCGAGCAAGCGCGAGAAGGGGAGCCGCATCGTGCTCAAGGGCGAGATCCCGACGGCCATCGACATCCCGGCGAGGTGTCGCTTCGCGACGCGATGCTTCCGGCCCATCGAAATGTGCTGGAAAGAAGTCCCTCGCCTGAAGCAAGTTGAGCGCGATCACCTGGTCTCGTGCTTCAACCACGCTCCTCTCGCGGAGGCGCTCAGTCGCTGAGTTACGCTGGCGCCGTGGCCCTGCGAGAGGTCTTGAGCAAGCCGGCCATCGGCGGCTGGTGCGTCATGCCCGGCTCAGTCTCGGCCGAAGTCGCGGCCCGGGCCGGCTTTGACTGGGTCTGCATCGACCTCCAGCACGGCCTGATCGGCTACCAGCAGATGCTCGCCATGCTGCAAGGGACCGCCGCGGTCGGCGTGCCCGCCCTCGTGCGAGTGCCGTGGAACGATCCCTCGTGGATCATGAAAGCCCTCGATGCCGGTGCCGCAGGAGTGATCGTGCCCCTGATCAACTCGCCGGCCGAGGCAGCGGCCGCCGCCGGAGCATGCCGTTATCCACCCGACGGATACCGGAGCTGGGGGCCGGTACGGGCCTCACTTGGTGTCGCCGACTTCACACCGGAATCCGCGAACCGCTCGGTGATTTGCGCCGTCATGGTCGAAACGGTCCCGGCGCTCGCGCAGCTCGACGAGATCGTCTCGGTCCCCGGTGTCGACGCGGTCTTCGTCGGACCAAGCGATTTCGCGCTATCGATGGGCCTCCCTCCCCGTTCGGACGAGCCTGAGCATCGGCGCCGGCTGGAGACCGTTCCCGCCGTGTGCAACAAACATGGCGTAGTGGCCGGCATCGCGTGTGGGGGCATAGAGCTGCTGGCGAGGTGGCGCAAGGCCGGTTACACGATGCTCGCTGCGCCGTCGGACATGGTCATGCTCCGGCGCGCTGCCGCCGAATTTCTCGACGCTGCGCGGCGATGAAGCTGCTTTCGAAGGCGAGGTTCCGCGAGATGGCGACGGCTCGTGAGCTGGACCTGGATGAAGGCGACCTGACTCGCCTGCTGCCAATGGTGCGAGACCTGCTCGAGGTTGCGCGACGGCTCCGCACCACGCTTCGCGAACGCCCCGCTACCCAACCTGAGTGAGCCGCTCGGACGAGGTCTCTTTCCTCACGCTGACCGAGGCCGGCCGGAGGATCCAAGGTGGTTCGCTTACTCCGACCGAATACGTCGAGACCCTTATCGAACGCATCGGGCGTCTCGATCCGATGCTCAGATGCGTTATCACCGCGGCGGGTGAGGCCGCGTTAGCGGCCGCGCGGGACGCCGAATCTGAAATCAGGCGGGGAGACTGGAGAGGCCCGCTCCACGGCATCCCGATTGGGGTCAAGGACTGCATCGCGACCGCGGGGCTCCGCACCACTGCCAACTCGCGCGTCTTTGGCGATTGGGTACCGGAGGAAGATGCGCCGTCGGTGGCGGCGATGCGGCAGGCGGGCGCGATTGTCCTCGCGAAGTTGAACCTGAACGAGTTCGCCTGGAGCATCCCCGGCGAGGACGACCTTTATGCTCCGCCGCGCAACCCGTGGAGTCCGGGCCACTACGCGATGGGGTCGAGCAGCGGCTCGGCGGTCGCGGTTGCGAGCGGCCTCTGCCCGGCCGCACTGGGGAGCGATGCCGGCGGCTCGATCCGGCAGCCGGCGGCCAACTGCGGTGTCGTGGGGCTGAAGCCGACGCACGGGCTGGTCAGCTCGTGGGGCGCATCCGGGCCGCCGACGATTTGCGAGGTGGGTCCAATCGCGCGCTCGGTCGAGGATGCTGCGTTGATGTTGGGCGAGCTGACCGGTGGGCGCGAGTCTTACTTCGAAAGCCTTGACCAGTCACCTGTACATGCGCGTGTAGGCGTGCCGCGCCGTCACATCGACCTGGCGCAATCTGACCCGCAGATCTCAGCCGCGTTTGCCGACGCGCTCCACGTTCTGCGGCAGCTCGGCTTCGAGGTGGTCGAGGTGGAGATCGAAGGCCTGGCAGACGCGGCTGCGGCCGACTTCGTTGTGCTGAACGCTGAAGCGTTCGCCGCGCACGAGGTGACTTTGCGCACGAAAAAGAACGAGTACGGGCAGAGCGCACGCCTCTACCACCTGCAAGGCGCGTTTCTGTCGGCGGCCGACTACATCGTCGCGCTCAGGGTGGGGGATGCGGTGCGGGATCGCGTGAACGAAGCCCTTTCAGCGGTCGATGTCCTCGCCAGCCCAGTCGTGCCGGTTCTCACCGCCGAGGCCGCGCGAGCGGCGAAAGCCCAACCTCATACAGGCGGCGGGGCCGTGTTCACCGCGCCCTTCAACCTCACTGGCCATCCGGCGCTTGCGCTTCCGTGCGGCATGAGCGCCGAGGGTATCCCGATCGGGCTTCAGCTCGTCGGCCGCGCGGGCGGCGAGGTCGATTTATTGCGGCTTGCCCACGCGTACGAGCAGGCTACGCCGTGGCACGCGATGCACCCGAGCCTGGATGTGGCGGCGCGCCTCAGTGTCGAACGTTGAGGCGCCGGTACGTCTCATCCACGTCCTGAATGTGTCGCACGACTCCATCCTCGATCCAGCCGTAGAACTTCTTCCCCAGCTCCACGCTCGAGCCTCGCGGGTCGCCCCACACACCTGACCGCGACGCTCGCCAAACCGAGCCGGGGTTGGTCTCGAAGTAGGCGAGCACGGTCGGAAAGGAGGGAGCGTGGAAATCGGGGAAATCAGGCCACTCCGCAACCGCATGGCTGAGGTCCACCAGCTCTGGACGCACTGCCATCACCGCGCTGGTCTCGCCGATGTTTGCGTGAAGTCCGGTTGTCATGCTCAGGTACTCTTCCAACTGCTCGGGCGGCAAAGTTTCCCAATAGGAAACGCCCCAAGCGCGGGTGCCCTCAGGAAGGCGGGTCGACACGTTCATGCAGGCCATGTTGACCGGGAAGTAATTCGTGTAATGGCCGTTGATGAACACGATCCGTCGGAAACCGACCTCGGCGAGCGAAAAGGCCAGGTCTTCGATCACGGACATGAAGGTCGGAACGGTCACGTAGGCGAGAGCCTTGAAGCCCCGATGGCCGGCCGAGATGCCGTAGTTGAGGGGCGGCGCCACGAGCGCGTTGGCTCGCTCCGCGACGCGGCGGCATACCTCCGTGGGGATGATGACGTCGGTCGACAGGGGGCTGTGCGGACCGTGCTGCTCGGTGGAGCCCGTCGGCACCAGGACCAGATCACCGCCCTGGAGGTGTTCGTCGACTTGAGTCATCGTCAGCTCGGACATGAAGACGGATTTCTTCGGCATACGCTCCTCCATACGCGGCGGCCTGATTGGATCTGCAGGCTAGCGCTTTCGGTCTGACCAATCAAGGCTCGGCTGGGCACCTGTGTCGTGCAATCGATTCATTGGCCTGACCAATCGCTTGACGGTCCAACGAACGTGCACTATGCTCGGCGCTCGAGACCTGGGGGGGTTTTCGTGAAGCGTGCCGAGGCCTAGACCTTAAGGAGGCTGACATGGCTGTGACTCCGGCCACCGCGCAGCTACCTCGCTTGCTGCGCAACCAGTGGCACCTGTTCTTCGACCCCAATGAAGAACCTCGGCTCCGCATCCCGTCGGGCGGGCGCGCGGTCGTCGAGACAGAGGACGCTCACATCGGGAGCATCCGGACCGAGAATGATGTCTACAAATCGCTGGCGGAGGTCTTCGAAAAACTTGGCGGGGCCAACCCGGTCACCGGCCCGATCTATGTAGAAGGGGTCGAGCCCGGCGACTGCGTGGCCATGACGATTGAAGACATCGTGCCCGGAGCGGTCCAGGGCCAGGGCTACACGGTCCTCACCCCCGGCCTCGGCGGTCTCGTCAGCAACTACACGCTCCAACTCGCGCTGGAGCCGCGCACGGTGATCGCAAAAATCCGTGACGGCAAGATCCAGTTTCCTACCGGCAAGGGGATCGTCGAGATACCGACGTCGCCGTTCCTCGGCACCATTGGCCTTGCTCCCGCGAAGGAGCGCAAGCTCTCCTTCGTCCAGGGACCGGACTTCCTCGGCAACGTCGACTTGCCCCTGAATGGGATAGGCGCCACGATTGTCATGCGCGCGAATGTGCCCGGCGGGCTGGTCTCCTTCGGTGACGCGCACGCCGTCCAGGGCGATGGCGAGATCTCCGGCGCCGCAATCGAGTGTCAGGCGGACGTGACCGTGAAGCTCGAGCGCGTGCCCAAATCCGCCGCGCAGTATGTGGCCTTGCCTCAGGTCAACACGCCGGCCTTCATCGGCTCCATCGCCGCGTTCACAGGTGTGCACATCGCGGACTGCATCCGGGCCGCCTACGTGGACATCATCAACCGGATGGTCCAGTTCCACGGATTCACCATGCCTGAGGCGTACCTCCTCGCCTGCCAGACGGCGCATGTCCGTATCGGCCAGGTGGTCGACCCCCTCTACTGCGCCGCGGTCACGATCGAGCGCCGCTACATCTCGTGAGGGAGTGAAACCATGATCGACACCGGTAAGAAAGAGGTCGTCCGGCCCGAGCGCGGCATCCACCCGCTGCCGTGGCCCTATTCGCACGGAATCAAGGTCGGCAACATGCTTTTCATCGCCGGACAAGTGGCCCTGGATGAGGAGCTGCGCATCGTCGGGCCCGGCGACGCCGAGGCTCAGGCGCGTCAGACCTGGAAGAACATTCAGACCATCGTCGAGGCGGCGGGAGGCAAGGTCACCGACGTCGTGCGTGTGACCACATATCTCGCCGACCTGGCCGACATCGAGGCGATCCACAAGGTACGGCGGGAGTTCTTCCCAGGCGGAGACTACCCGACGGCCACGGTGGTTCAGGCCGCAAAGCTGGGCCTACCCGGGTTGCTTCTCGAAACCGAAGCCTTCGCGATCGTCGGCTGCTCGTAACTGAGCCTGAGCGAATGCCGCGGCTGGAGCTCCCGACTGGTGTCGGCATCTATTACGAAAGCATCGGCGCGGGAGAACCTGTGCTCCTGATCATGGGCACCGGCGCCGATCATTCGTTGTGGGACGACACGGCGCGCGTATACGCGGAGCGCTACCGGGTCATCACCTTCGACAACCGCGGGACGGGCCAATCAGACCATCCGCGCGACCCCAAGCGGTACACCATGCGCCTGCTCGCCGAGGACGCGGCCGATCTGCTCGACGCCCTTCAGATAGAGCGTGCGCACGTTTCAGGTCTGTCGCTCGGGTCTGCCGTAGCACAAGAGCTGGCCATCAACCATCCCGACAACGTTCGCTCGCTACAGCTGCACTGCACCTGGGGCCGGACTGATGCGTGGTTGACGCGACTGTTCGAGGGCATGCGCTATCCGCTCGAGCACGATGACATGGCGATGTTCGTTCGGACAGCTTTCATGTGGGTGATGAGCCCGGCACGTCTAAATGACAAGCCGGCAGAAGTAGCCGAGATCGAGCGAGCCTACCTCGAAGATAATCCCCATCCACCGTCAAAGGAAGGGTTGATCGGCCACCTGCATGCAGACCTCACCCACGACACGCTCGACCGGCTCGAGCAAATTCACGCTCCGACTCTCATCACCTCGGGCGAGGTGGACTGGCAGGTTCCGGCACGTTACGGGCGCGACGTTCAGATGCGAATTCCAGGAAGTGCGCTGCATGTCTTCACCGGGCCGTACTCCAGCCACATGGCGTTCGTTGAGATGGCGGACGAATTCAACCGGCTGACGCTCGACTTCCTGGCGTCGGCGTAGGCGTGCCCTACCTTCAGCTGCCCGACGGCGTACCGCTTTACTACGAAGAGCACGGCGCGGGAGAGCCGATACTGCTGCTTCCAGGCTGGACGATAACGACTGGCTTCTGGAAGCGGCAGATCGGGGATCTGAGTCGCGACCATCGTGTCCTGACGTTCGACCTGCGCGGCGCCGGCGCCTCAGGCAAGACGCCCGACGGGCACACGCTGAACGCGTACGCGGCGGACCTCGCCCATTTCCTGGCGGAGAAGCAGCTCGAGAAGGTGACGCTGATCGCGTGGGCGATGGGAGTCTCCGTGTCCGTGCACTACCTGGTCGCGCATGGCACCGAACGCGTTTCTCGGTTCGTTTGGGTCGACCACAGCCCGCGTTTCTTTGCCAACCCGGACTGGCCTTTCGGTCTCTCCGGCAACTTCAGTCCCCAGGCACTTGATTCGATGTTGCATCAGCTCAGGCACGACCGGCGAGCGGCGACCCTGGACCTGCTCGAGATCATGTTTCCGAACGGACTCTCCGAGTCCGAGCAGGACTGGATGTACGGGGAGATGCTCAAGACACCAACCGATGTCGCGATCACGATGCTGGCAGCTGTGGCAGGAACGGACCTTCGGCCTCTACTGCCCGATCTCAAGCTGCCCATCCTGCTCGTGAACGGGACCCACAGCGCGGTGCCGTTCGACGTTGGTCGTTGGCTCGAAGAGCACCTTCCGGACGGCCGGCGCCTGGTCCTGGAGGGGGCCGGGCACGCTCCCTATTGGGACGCCCCGGAAGGTTTCAACCACGGGGTCCGGCAGTTTATCGAGCAGACGACGTGAGAATTGCGCCGAACATTCACACGGAGGTATCGCTATGAGTCAAGGCTCCGAACAACTCCCTATGGGCCGGATCGTTGCTTTCCATCAGCGGCCGCCAGACGAGGACGCTTGGCTCGAGTACTACCGGACCGTGCACATACCGATCGTTCGCAAGATCCCCGGCCTCCAGAACATCCGCTGGGGCAAGGTGCTCCGAACATCGGACGGCTCGCCGGCGCCGTGCTGGCTCATCTCCGATGTCTACTTCAGGGACATCGCCTCATTGGAGACCGCTCTGGCGACTCCTGAGATGACTGAGGCGTTCGACGATACATCGAAGTTCATCCTGCCCGGCAACGTGAAGATCATGTTCTGCGAAGCACAGGACACCGCCCCGCTCAAGAAAGCCCAGTCCGTCTAGCCGTGCCCAATCAAGAAAACAAGCAGTTGCCAGCCGGGCGGCTGCACGGCAAGGTTGCCATCGTCACCGGAGGCGCGCGCGGGCTCGGTAGAGCCGTGGCGGAACGACTGGCTAGCGAGGGTACCGCCGTCTGCATCATGTCACTTCACCAGGAGAGCGCCGAGGCCGCGGCGCGGGACATCGCCGGCGCTTTCGGAATGGCAATTGCCGTCAGCGGAGACGTCTCCTTAGAAGAGGACGTCCGGACGTGTGTTGAGAGGACCGTGGCGGCCTTTGGGCGCCTCGACATCATGGTCAACAACGCTGGCGTGATCGCGGTCGATTCCGTTCTCGATACGTCGGTCGAGGAATGGGATCGCGTAGTCGCAATAAACCTTCGAGGGACCTTTCTCGGCTGCCGCGAGGCCGCTCGCCAAATGATTCGCCAGGGGGAGGGTGGCCGGATCCTGAATTGTTCGTCTGGCGCCGGGCGTCGTGGCGCTGCAATGGTTGCTGCGTATGTCGCTTCCAAGTTCGGCATCATCGGGCTGACCCAGAGCCTCGCGGTCGAGCTGGCCAAGCATCGGATCACTGTCAATGCCTACTGCCCGGGACACGTCACCAGCACCGACATGTGGGACTTCCTGGCGGGAAGGTTTGGCGAGCTGAATGGCATGGCGCCGGCCGACGTCAAAAGAAATGTCGTTCATGAAGCCCCCCTCGATCGAGCGGGCACGCCTCAAGAGATAGCCGGGTTGGTCGCATACCTGGCGAGTGACGAAGCATCTTTCGTGACTGGGGAGTCGGTGCTGATAGACGGCGGGCTGGTGCGGTTTTGAGGATCACGACCGAGCCGAGTCCGGCTGATGCCGCCGGCTGGATCCGGCAACTGGTCGAAACGGGCCGGTTTGCTCCAGGACAGCGCTTGCCTCCAGAGCGTGAACTGGCGACGCAATTCCGAGTCTCCAGAAGCACCGTGCGGGAGGCCATCCGCGAACTGGTCGCGCTCAACATCCTGATCACACGACCTGGTGCGGGGACCTATGTGACCGAGCTCAGCACCGCCGAGCTCTTTGCGCCGCTGCAGTTCGCGCTGCGGGTGGACCCGCCGCTGCTGCTGCATCTGTTCGAGCTCCGGCGGATACTCGAACCCGTCGCCGCCGCGGTCGCCTCCATCCGACTCGGCGATCAGGCGATCGTCGAGTTGAACGACCTCATCGCGGACGTGAAGCAGCGCTTTCAGAATGGCGACTTCGAGGGCCTCGTGCAGGCGGATGAGCGCATCCACGACGAGATCATCGAAACGATGCACAACCCGCTGATCTCAGCCGTCATCCGCAGCCTGCGCGAGGTGACGCACCTGAGCCGAGAGTTCACAGTGTCCGTCCCAAGCGTTCGCGGGCAGACGGTGGACGAACTGGAATCGTTGGTCGCCGCACTTGCGGCCCACGATCCTCTCCGCGCCGAGGCAGCCATGATCAGGCACCTCTCCCGACTTGAGGACGCGGCGAGAAAAGCGATCGGAGCCTAACAGCGCCTCGTGCGGCGTCTATCAAGTCGCGCCGGCGCTCCCGGATGTGGTCGGCGCAGCGGAGAGCGAGCGCCCGGATGGTGGCGCTCGGGTTGACGCTGTCCGCGACCGGCGTCCGCGGTTTGTCTCCATCCGCGCGGTCCCGGTCGAGCTTGCCTCTAGGCCAACGACTCCACCCACTGTCGATGCAGCGAGCCGTACCTGCCGCTGCGCTCGCGCAGCTCCGAGGGCGCGCCGTCCTCGACCACCCGCCCCCCGTCGATGACGAGCACGCGGTCGGCGATCTCGACCGTCGACAGGCGGTGCGCGATGATCACCGCTGTCCGCTCGCGCAGCAGCGTGCGCAGGGCCCGCTGCACCAGGCGCTCAGACGGGAGGTCGAGCGACGAGGTCGCCTCGTCGAGGATGAGAACGCGCGGATCGGCCAGGAACGCCCGTGCGAAAGCCACCAGCTGGCGCTGGCCCGACGACAGGCGCACCCCGCGCCGCCTCACGTCCGTTTCGTAGCCGTTGGGCAGGGCGCTGATGAAGTCGTGGGCGCCGATCGTTCGCGCGGCCTCCTCCATCTCTTCGCGTGTGGCCGAGGGCCGGCCGAACAGCAGGTTGTCGCCGACATTGCCCGAAAACAAGAAGGTCTCCTGCGTCACGACCGCGACAGCGCGGCGCAGCTCTTCGGTCGCGATCGAACGCAGGTCTACGCCGTCCAGTGTCACGCGCCCGGCGCTCGGGTCGTAGAACCGTGCCATCAGCCGCGCCATCGTGGTCTTGCCCGCCCCCGTTTCGCCGACGATCGCAACGATCTGCCCGCCCGGGATGTGGATGTCGATGTCGTGCAGGACCGCCCTGTCGCGATACGCGAAGGTCACGCCTTCGAAGGCCACCGCGCCCTTGATCTCGCCCATGCGGACCGGGGTCGCCGGTTCGGGCACGGTGGGGCGCTCCTCGATCACGCCGGCGAGCTTCTCCAACGCGGCGCCCGCGGCCTGGAAGACGTTGTAGAACTGCGACAGGTCCTGCATCGGCTCGAAGAACTGGCGCAGATAAAGGACGAACGCGGTCAGCACGCCGAGCGTCAGCTGGCCCTGGACTACGAGGTAGCCGCCGAACAGGAGCACGACCGTGGTCGTGAGGCGGCCCAGCAGGTTGATGGCGGGCCCGAACATCGAGGCCAGGCGGTTCGACCATATGTTGGCGTCTCGGTAGCGGCCGTTGACGTCCTCGAAGATCTCCTGGTTCCGAGGCTCGCGGCGGAACGCGTGCACGGCCCGAATGCCGCCGAGCGACTCGACGTAATGGACGATCACGAGCACGATCGCGCGCCGCACCGCTCGGTATGAACGGGCGGAGTTGCTGCGGAACCACCACGTGAGCCCAAGCACCAACGGCATGGCGACCAGCGTGACCAGGCCCAATCGCGCATCAAGGCGCAGGAGGATGACGGTGATCGCGACCACCGAGATCAGCGACGTGATCACCGACGTCAGGCCCGTCGCCAGCAGCTCGTTGAGCGCGTCGACGTCCGATGTCAGGCGCGAGATGATGCGCCCAGACGTGTAGCGCTCGTAAAACGAAAGCGAAAGCTCCTGCACGTGAGCGAAGAGCGTGCGGCGGAGGTCGAACAGGATGTCGGCGCCAAGACGACCGGAAAGGAGCAGGAACAGGTAGTTGGCGGCGGAGTTGACCATGAGGGCCAACAGGAGCGCCGCGACGATGATCGCGAGCGTCGTCAGGTTGCCTGTGTGCCCAGGCCTGATCCCCTTGTCGATGCCGAGCCCGACCAGGTACGGCAAGGCTAGGTACGCCGCTGAGCGGATGAGGATCAGGACCGCGGCGGCGAGCAGCTCCGTGCGGTAGGGACGCGCGAGGCTCGCCAGCAGCCTCCGGCTGCGGCGGCGCAGAAGCCCGGCCACACTGGGCGAGAAATCGTCGACCTCTTCTGACGCGACTCCTCGCCAGCGATCGGCTGGCCCCAGGACGCTCATGCTGTTGCCCTCCCGGTGCTTTGCGCCGGTTCGAATTCCTGCGACAGCAGCGCGCGATAGAGGTCGTTGGACTTGAGCAGCTCAGAATGTGTGCCGGTCGCGACGACAGTGCCGCCGTCGACCAGCGCGACCCGATCGGCCAGCGCCAGCGTCGACGGCCGGTGCACCACCAGGAGCGCGGTCACTCCATCGAGCACTCGAGCCAGCGACTGCTCGATCACCGCCTCGGTGTGAACGTCCACCGAAGAGAGAGGGTCGTCCAGCACCAATACCGGCGGGTCTCCCAGCACTGCCCGCGCGAGCGCCAGCCGCTGGCGCTGGCCGCCGGAAAGCGTGTAGCCCTGCTCGCCCACCCGCGTCTCGAGCCCCCACGGAAGCTCCCAGACGAAACCCGCCTGCGCGACGTCGATCGCGCGCTTGAGCTCTTGGTCTGAAACCACTGGACGCCCCATGACCAGGTTTTCGTGGACCGACGCCGAGAAGAGGATCGGGTCCTCGAAGGCGACGCCGATGTGCGAGCGCAGCGAGCGCAGATAGAGATCTCGCACATCGACCCCATCGAGAAGAACCTGGCCTTCGGCGACGTCGTAAAGGCGCGGCAGAAGGTAGGCGAGTGTCGTCTTGCCGCTCCCCGTGCGGCCGACGATGCCCACGGTCTCGCCTGGCTCGATGACCAGGTTGAGGTCGCGCAGGACCCACTCGTCGGATTTCGGATACTTGAACCCGACTCCGCGAAACTCGATCCGCCCCTTGCATTCGTCGAGAGAGCGTGCGCCGGCGCGATCGGCGATCTCAGGGCGCGAATCGAGCACCTCGTTGAGCCGCTCCGACGCGGTCTGGCATTCCTCGCTCATCGAGAGCACATAGCCGATGGCGTCCATCGGCCACGTGAGCATGAAGACGTAGTTCATGAAAGCGACCAGGCCGCCGATGGTGAGGCTCCCCTGGACCACATGGAAGCCGCCGAGCAAGAGCACGGCCACCATCGAGAGGTTCGGCAGGAAGTTGAGCTGGGTCCAGAGGAGTGCGCGCGCCTCGATGCCCTCGAGGCTCGTTGCACGCAGGAGCCGAGCCTGATCCTCGAAGCGCTTCTGCATCAGCGGCATGCGCCCGAAGGCCTTGATGATGCGCACGCCGGTGGCCATCTCTTCGATGATCGTCGTGAGGTCGCCCTGCTGGTCCTGCAGGCGCCTGGCGATGGGTTTGTACTTCTCGTGGAACCGAAAACTGAAGTAGGCGATCGGCAGCATGAAGACGACCACGACGAGGGCGAGCTCCCAGTCGAGCCCCAGCATCAGCACCAGGACGACCGCGAAGGTCACGAAGGTCTGCAGGAACCAGATCAGGCCGAAGCTGATAAACCGGCGCACGGTCGCGATGTCCGAGATCGCCCGCGACAAAAGCTGGCCCGACTGCCAGTTGTCGTGGAAGGAGACGTGCAGGTTCTGCAGGTGCGCGTAGAAATCGTTGCGCAGGTCGGTCTCCATGCGGAGCGAGGCCACGCCGGAGTAGTTGCGACGCAGGTAGATGAACACGAACTCGAGCAGCCCGATGAGCAGCAGCAGCCCCGCCATCGGGAGCAGCTGGCCGAGCTCGTGATGCGTGATCGGCCCGTCGATGATGGACTGGATCACCTTCGGAATCGACGCGGCGGCCGCAAGGCTCCCCAGCTGCGACAGGCCGAAGATGACGACCAGCCCGAGGTAGGGCCGCATGTACGGTAGGTAGCGCCGCAGCGCCAATAGACCCAAGACTCAATACTCCAGCGCCCTTTTTTGGGCGAGCTAAACCAATGGCTGGCGGGAACCGTGCATTTTACGCGACCCACCTCTCCCCGCTGGGGAGAGGTGCGTGAAGAGCGCTAGCCGGCAAGGTCCCTGGTCGATACGATCCCGATCACCTCGCCGTCCTTGACGACGGGCAGGTGCCGAAATCCCCGGTCGAGCATCGTCTGCAGGGCGTCCTCGACCCGTTCGTCGGGGCCGACCGTCATCGGCTCGTGCGTCATCCAGGACGAGACCTCATGCGAGGGAGCGTCGTGCGAGTTGGAGATCGCCCGCACGGTGTCGCGCTCCGTGAAGATTCCGGCTAGGCGGGTGCCGTCCATGACGATCATCGAGCCCACTCCGTGCTGGGCCATGAGCGCCACCGCTTCGCCGACGGTCGTCGAAGGGCTGACCGTGAACAGAGTCTCGCTCATGACCTCCCTAACGGTGGCCATTCCAAGAGTCTATGCCTGGCCCGGTGGCATTGGAAAAGCCGCGAGCGCTGCGGTCGCAGCCAGAACCAGGAGCACTACGGCGGCTTCGGCACGGGCAAAGGGTAAACCCCGCCTCCACACCAGCGCGGACATGGCGACCATGACGACGACTCCAGCCGATTTTGCGCTCAGGACCACGCCGTACTGCGTTGCCCACAGGTCGCTCAGACCGCGCAGCTCCTCTGTGGCACGAAGGACACCTGTCAGGGCAGTGACGGCAAATGCGAGGAAAGCGACCCGACCGAAGCGCTCGAGCATCGCGCGTCCTTCGCCTCCCCGCCACCCGGAGGGCGGCTGCAGATACGACAGGACCAGGATGCCGCCCGCCCACATCCCCGCCGAGAGCACGTGAAGCGCATCGGTGAAGATCGCCCCGGCAGCTGGATTCACGCTGGCCGCGTGGCCGGCGAACGCAAGCGACGCCGCCGCGAAGACGCCCGGCACCACCACCCAAGGACGGCCGTAGAGGCAAAGGGCAAGCGCGATGGCCTCCGCAGCAACGCGGATCACTCCAAGGACGGTCGGCTGCGTCCCGTGCAGCGCCTGGACGATCAGCCCACCGAGTCCACCGATGAGCGCCGCAGTGAGCCAGCGGTCCATCGCCGATCGCGCCCAATGCAGCGCCGGCCGCATCGCGGCCAGCCGGCGCACCACGATCACCCCAATGAATCCAATCAGGCCGACGTACTCGAGCCAGCGCCAGGCGGCCAGCGTGAGGTCGTATGGCGACGGGCTCAAGGCGTCGAAGGGCTCCAGCTCGGGTTCGTGATCGCGGTGAGCACGTGGTCCTCCCAGCGTCCGTCGATGAGCAGGTACGCGGGTGCGTGGCCCTCGATCTTGAAGCCGCACCGCTCCAGGACCGCGGCGCTGCGCGTGTTGCGCGGCATGTAGTTGGCGGCGACCCGGTGCAGCTTCCAGCGGTCGAACGCGAATGCAACGGCGCCGCGAACCGCCTCGGTCATGTAGCCCTTGCCCTGCTCGTCGGCGGCCAGGTTGTACCCGAGCACGCACGACTGAAACGGGCCGCGGTGGACCTGGGTGAGGTTGAGGTTGCCGATGATCCGGCTGGGCGAATCGCGCGCGAAGATAAAGGCGCGGAAGCCGGCCCCGGCCGCGAACTCGGGCAGCCGGGTGCGCACCTGTTCCAGCCAGGTCGACTCGTCGAGAAAATCCGCCGGATACTTGGGCGAGAACGGCTGCAGGTGCTCGCGGTTCTCGCTGTAGTAACGGATGATCTCGTGCACGTCCGTGTCCTGCGCGAGGCGGATGAGCAGCCGCTGGGTTTCTATCAACGCAGTCCCCTCTCCCCCTGGGGGGAGAGGGTTGGGGAGAGGGGCGTGCAGCACACTGGCGACTTACACTAGCGGCGGACCTCAATGACCGCTCAATCGGTGCTCGATGCAGTCCGGCGGGTGGAAGAGGCACCTCTGGCGGACCTCGTCGGCGTCAGCGTGGACGACGTCGAGGCGCAGATGGACCACCTGCTCGAGCCGGAAATCGATACCGCCTCGCTCTACCGGCGCTGGGAACGGCAGCAGTGGGCGGTCTCGGACCTCGACTTCTCTGCCGACGTCCAGCACTGGCAGAACCTGCCTGCGCCCACCCGGCAGTTGATGCAGAACACGATGACGCTCTTTTTCATCGGTGAGCAGGCGGTCACGGACACGTTGGCCCCGCTGCTTCATGCTGCGCCCTTCGAGGACGAACGAATCTTCCTCGCCACCCAGATCGCCGATGAGGCGCGGCATACGGTGTTCTTTCAGCGGTTCTTCGAGGACGTGCTCGGAGTCGGCGGAGGCCTGCATGCCGCCCTGGATGCGATCAGCCCGCGCGCCACCGAGGGCTTCCGAAAGATCTTCGAGCACCAGCTCGTCGACGCCATGGACCTGATCCGCCGCGAGCCGCACAACGAACGAGCCTGGGTGGAGGGCGTCGTCACCTACCACCTGGTCATCGAAGGCTACCTCGCGGTCGGCGGCCAGCGCAGCCTCCTGCGCACTCTGCGGAACGTCGGCATGATGCCGGGCTTCGTCGCCGGCTTCACGGCGGTGGCTCGCGACGAGTCCCGCCACATCGGGTTCGGTGTGCTGGCGCTGCGCCGCCGTATTGCCGATCGAAGATCCGCGCACGGTTCCGCCTCCTCTCCGCGTCAACGGCCAGGAGCTGCGGGACTTCTCGCTGTCGTCGCTGGCCAAGCGATTGCGGGCATCGGGCGTCTCGGAGCCGGCGGCGGAGGAGATCCGTGTGCAGGGGGTGGCGTTGTACGAGGCGGCGTGGTCGGAGTACGAACGCAACCACGGGCTTCGCCACCCGGTGCGGTTCTACCAGGAAGGGTTGGTTACAGCGCTCTAGCGATGGTGCCGCCGCCCAGCACCTTCGTGCCCGCGTAAAGCACCGCTGCCTGCCCCGGCGCCGCGCCCAGGAAAGGCTCGTCGAGCATGAGGCGACCGGACGCGTAGGTCGCCGGGATGAGCTGCGAGTGATAGCGCAACCGCGCCTCGCACCGAACCGGTTCGTCCAGGGCACCCGCGATGAAGCTGACGTCACGAAGCTCGACGTCGCTCACAGCCAGCTCCTCCCTGCGCCCCACCACCAGCCGGTTGCCGGGAGCGTCGATCTTGATCACATACCACGGCCCCGCCTCGCGCAGGTCGCCGAACCCGCTCCGCTGGCCCACCGTGTACAGCGCCGTGCCGCGATGGCTGCCGAGCTCGCGTCCCACAGAGTCGACGACCGCACCCGCCTGCACGGGCAGCCGCTCCGCCAGATACCGCGCGGTCTCGCCACGAGGGACGAAGCAGATCTCCTGGCTCTCAGCCTTGTCGGCGACCGGCAGCCCGAACTCTCGCGCGTGCTCGCGAACCTCGCGCTTGGTCATGCGCCCGAGTGGAAAAGCGATGCTTGCGAGCCGATTGCGATCGAGGTGATACAGCATGTAGGACTGATCCTTCGCTGGATCGACCGCGGCGTGCAGCTCCGGCCCCTCCTCGCCGTCCACGATGCGTGCGTAGTGCCCCGTGGCGAGCTTCTCGAAGCCGAGCTCCAGCACGCGGGAGAGCATGAGGTCGAAACGGACGAACGCATTGCACCGCACGCATGGGTTCGGCGTCCTGCCCTCGAGGTAGTCGCGGTGGAACGGCTCGATGACTCGCTGGCCGAATTCGGCCTCGAGATTCCAGCAGTAATAAGGAATGTCGAGGACGGTCGCGACCCGGCGCGCGTCCTCGACCGCGGACAGCGAGCAGCAGCCGCCGTGCCTGGCGGATTCCTCGGTCTCGCCTCGCGGCCACTGCTGGAGGGTGATGCCCACCACCTCGTGACCTTGGGCCTGCAAGAGCGCAGCTGCGACTGACGAGTCGACGCCGCCCGACATCGCAACCGCGATCCTCATTTTCGGCTCTCCATTATTTGGCGCGCCACTATCTCCGCGTCCTCGCCGACGCCGGCGAGGATCGCCGACTTGTTCTTTCTCATCCAGTGCACACCGACAAAGTAAAGCCCAGGCACCGAAGTCGCGCCGTCGGTCTGGATCGGAAAGCCCATGTCGTCGAAGACGGGGAACTCGACCCAGCCGTACTCGGGCCGGTAGCCGCTCGTCCAGATGACGGTTTCGATGCCCTCGCGAGTGAGGTCGAGCTCCGAGCGGGTCTTGATCCGCATCGGCGGAGGGAGATCGTAGACCGGCCGAGGCATGCCGGTCCTCGCGCAGCACGCGTCGATGTACCCCCTGATGTCCGCCCAGCGCGCATCGCCGAAGTCGAC
>WNFA01000755.1_pt1 | contig 25935 bp, 24 predicted proteins | sample 5400481 | NCBI WGS metagenome assembly WNFA01 (sample SAMN13153340, study PRJNA577476) | soil metagenome | isolation source: 120 cm saprolite under Douglas fir tree site 2 hole 1 replicate 2 | place: USA:California | collected 2015-04-18 | reverse complement strand
TTAGCAGCCGAGTACGAGGCGTACAATGTGTATTCGGAAGAAGTGAGCAAAAGTGGTGCGATGCTGAGCGGGGACGCGCTCATGCCAACCAACACCGCGACGACCGTGCGCGTACGCAACGGAAAGACACTGACCACCGATGGCCCTTTTGCCGAGACGAAAGAGCAACTTGGCGGCTATTACCTGATGAATTGCAAAAACCTCGACGAAGCGATTGCACTGGCCGCCAGGATCCCTGCCGCTTCTGATGGGTCCATCGAGATTCGCCCGCTTATGGAATTCGAGTAGCGCCAGCAAGCAGGTTCAGGATATGAACACGCCACAGCAGGCAGTATCAGATACCTTTGCCCGTGAAGCAGACCGCATCCTCGCCTCGCTGATCAGTTCCGTAAGGGATTTCGAGCTGGCCGAGGATGCCCTGCAGGATGCTATGCTTGTGGCGCTTGAACGCTGGCCAGTTGATGGCATTCCCCGCAATCCGAGTGCCTGGATTACTACCACAGCGCGGCACAAGGCTATCGACCGCCTGCGCCGCGCGAACACGCTGGCACGCAAACAGGTGATCCTGCAGCAGCTGGTCGAGCAGGAAGAACAGAGAGGAACAACAGAAATGGAGGATCAGGCAATCCCTGATGAGCGGCTCAAGCTAATGTTTACCTGTTGCCACCCGGCGCTGGCATTGGAGGCACAGGTCGCGCTGACGCTGCATACGCTCGGTGGGTTATCCACTCCCGAGATTGCCAGTGCCTTTCTGGTTCCGCTGCCAACGATGGCGCAGCGCCTGGTGCGAGCCAAGCGTAAGATACGGGATGCTGGCATTCCGTATCGCGTGCCACCAACCGATCTATTGGGAGAACGTCTCGAGGCGGTGTTTTGTGTCCTTTACCTGATTTTCAATGAAGGGTATGCAGCCACATCCGGCAACGAGTTGATACGACAGGAACTCTGTGACGAAGCGATTCGACTGGCCAGAGTGTTGGTGATGCTCTTGACCGGGGAGGAGTTGTTCGACGAGGTTCCAGAAGCACTGGGCCTGCTCGCATTACTGCTGCTGCATGACTCGCGGCGCAAGGCACGAGTTGGTCCAGAGGGAGATATAGTGCTGCTGGAAGAGCAAGACCGCTCGCTGTGGGACCTGGATAAGATAAAGGAAGGAATGTCGCTCTTAGATCGAGCGCTGCGTATGAGGCGGCCTGGTCCCTACCAGGTGCAGGCGGCGATCAGCGCTCTGCATGCTCGAGCAAGAAAGTTTGAAGACACAGATTGGCCGCAAATCGCTGCACTGTACGGAGAACTCTTAAGAATGACGCCTTCGCCTGTTATTGAGTTGAACAGGGCCGCAGCCGTAGCGATGGCGGATGGTCCTCTACGAGGGCTGGCGCTGCTTGATCGACCGGAACTGGTGAAAGCGCTACGTGATTATTACCTGTTTCATGCCGCGCGCGCTGATCTGCTGCGGCGTGCGGGACGATTGAACGAAGCGAGCGCTGCCTACATTCGGGCATTTGGCCTATGCCAGAACGAGCGAGAACGCGCTTTTCTGCGCCGTCGCCTGACGGAGGTTTCAGCGCTTGCATCTCTGGAGGAATTTTGACAACATCTGAAACACTGGCATGAGACCTACCACACCGGTCCAAACTTAATCAAGACATAGGGTCTTGCACATTTTTGCACTCACCCTTTGCGGAAAGAAAAGTCTCAAAAACCTTCGTTAGTCGTCCGCGGAGGCAAACCTGCGCAGTGCCTCTACAGATGGGACGAAGTAATAGGCCCCGCTGACAGCTGTCGTATAGCTGGTCAAGGCATCACGTATGCCATCCTCTGCACCCGCCATACGATTGAGCATCCGGGCCAGGCGCTGCTGGTCGCAGCTGAAGCCGATAAACATCGTCCCATGCTCAGTGGCCGTCCCGAAAGGGGTATTGCGGCGGAAGATATGTTGTTCTACCCCATTCACTTCGATCACCGTTCGAGAGACATGGGATTGGGCACCCCGTACCTCCTCAGCTAGCTCTGTACTCGTCTCTTTCGTCCGTCCGATGACCTTCTCTTGCTCATCGATTTGAAGCGCCTCGAAAGCGGTGGTATCGTGCGTCCACTTTTGCACCAGCACTACGCTCCCCCCTGCACCTGGAGACCCATCAGGAACTAATGCCACCTCGGGTGCCTCGGAGAGACTCGGGTTCTCGGTTCCGTCGATGAAGCCGGTTAAATCCCGATTCTCCCTGTAGGTCCACCCGGCCACTTCAAGCGCAAGGATGGCAAGCTGAGCAAGCGCTTGAACAGCCTCTCGCGTGACATCAAAGACCTTATCGTAGGCATGACCCGCCACCCACACCCACAGGTCATGCTGGGTAGCGGGCATCGTGTACCCATCGACACCACGCACGTCCTGCTCGAAGTCTGTCACCTCTGCTGGCATCTCCTCGGGCGCAACGCGCGCCCACAGCGACGGCCTGAAGCCGACCACCAGGTTCACTCCTCCGGTCGTCATGCGTGGTTCCTCCAGGTTGGCCATCACCTGAACCAGCGCGAGTGGATCGCCATGCACCTGAAGATCGAACTCCAAAAAGGAGTGCGAGCCAGTCCCCAGTGCGAAGATCCCACTTTGTGCGACATGCATCGTCATTCCTGCTTCCTAAAATGTAGTAAAACGTGTGTAACCACACTTCAGTACCTGCTTCAACGGGCGTCGTTTCACACATTGCTGCGCCAGCGCGGTCCACCCTCCACAAGCGTATTTGCGTGCCGACGAAGCCACTACCGGCACGCCTCCCGCTCTTGCAGGAGGTTTACACGTACTTGCAGTGTACCATACTTTGTGGTACACAGTCAATATGACAAAGAAAAAGACAAGTATCCGCCTGAGTGATACGGCACAAAAGTTTCTCCAGCAGCTTGCAGAGAGACTTGGCATTAGCCAGTCTGCTGTGATAGAGCAAGCCATCAGAACACTTGCCAGGAAAGAAGGCATACGCGAGGAACATGTGAAACATGCCCACATTTGATGATATTTCACCACATTTTTAATCACTGTTGTCTAGCTCCTGTGAACGAAGCGCTAGGCAGAGAGAGCGGAAGAAGGACTATGCCTCCACGCTGATCTGCAGGACGCGCACGCCCCGCATATCAAGCCAGTAGCGTCCCTTTGCATGTGCCACGCGGATGAGCGTGGTATCGCAGGAGGGGCAGCGTACCACCGTCCCCATCCCATGCATGTAGGCAGCGAGGGCACCAATAGCATCGGTTGCGCCGCAGCCCGTACAGGTTGCCTGGACGAGCGTCATGTCAAAGGGGAAGATCTCTTGCAGGATGCCCCCGGCAGCGTTGCCATCAAGCTCGTTCTCCATCATGCTTCTCCTGTCGGTCCGAATCGTTCGGTCTTGATACGTGCTGGTTCGTCTCCCAGTGTGACGAGACTCGCTGCGGCGGTTTCGACGAACGGGGTGGGACCACAGATGAACATCAGCGGACGTTGATCAGTCGGCCACGCCACCTCACGCAGCATCTCGGTATCGACCCGGCGGTGATAGCCCGTCCATCCGGGCGGTTGCACACGGGTCAGGGTATGCACCACCTCAAGCATCGTGCTGCTCCTGACCAGGCGGTCGAGTTCGTCGCGGTAGATCACGTCCTCGAAGGACCGCGACGAATAGAGCAAACGGGTCGGAATGGTGCTCCCCACGGCGGCACGGTGGCGGATCATCGCCATCAATGGCACAATGCCCGATCCCCCGGCTACCAGCAGAAGAGGACCGCCCATGTCCACCTCCCAGACGAAGTATCCCCCGATGGGGCCGCGCAGTTCCAGTTTGTCACCGACGTGTAGTTCATCGACGAGGTAGGGGGACACTTCCCCGTCATCGAGCCGTTCGACGGTGAGCGTCAAGCGCGGTTCATCCTCAGGCGCCGAGGCGATCGAATAGCTGCGCTCGGCCTGGTAGCCGTCTCCGGCCGTCAGGCGCACATCCACGTGCTGACCCGCTCGATGCCCCATCCAGTTGGGGACAGCGAGCGTGATGCTCTTCGCCCGCTTCGTTTCTGCCTGCGTGGCAACCACCTCACCGAGTTGCCAGGTCAGTCGCCCTGGTAGCGTTCTTCTTTCCATGGATCTCCGTGATTGTGATAGCCTAGCGACTCCCAGAAGCCCGGTTCATCCTCATCGACCAGATGAATCCTTCACTCATTTCTTCACCTCCTGATCTCCTTTCGCTTTTCTCATCATGTTCCTCATTATATCATGCGCCTTCGTGAAGGCCTATCAGGACACACAGCGCAAGATGAGCCATGCTGTGTACATGAAGCAGAACATGAGCATTGTTCTGGCTTTCCTTTCTTCCTTACCGGACCTTGATGCGTGTCTGCATCTCATCGAGAGGGTGACAGACGAACCAATGCACCTGTACACTCCATCTCACATGAGCGAATCAAATGATCAGGTAAAGGCTCATCCAAATCATACCCCAAGAACCAACGCACACTCAGCCGATCGTCCGCATGACGCATCAAGAGCCGCTCCGAGCGGATGCCCTCGAAGAACATGACGAGTTGCAGCTTGAAGAAGACGACGGGATCAACAGAAGGACGACCACCGCCTGCATAGGTCTCGTGCACAAACTCGCGTACGAACGAGAGATCAAGAGTTCGCTCCAGGTGACGGTAAAAGTGGTCTGTCGGTACCAAGTTTTCTAATGAGACATTGACCAGTGGAGCAAAGGATCGCTTTTTCGTTCCCATCATCGTACGTAGCCTTTCCAACTCACAACACGTATCGCATCACGTTTACTCACAGCACTCCAGGGCTACACTTCCCGTTGTCGCACCACCACTGCCAGATGTTATAGGTATCGCTAAAGGGCCCTGGCTGGTAGTTGTGGGTCCCCTTGTGCGCCAGCTCAAAGTAGTTCGGGCTGTAGAGCACAATGAAGGGGAACTGCGTCAGGTAGATTTGATGGATCTGTCTGAAGATCTGCTGCCGCACACCCGGATCCGCCGTCGCCTGTTCCTGGGCAAACAGTTTATCCAGGGCCGTGTTGCAGTAGAAATTATAATTGTAGCCGGTCGGGGGAAACTGGTTGCAGGCGATTATGGCGGAGTCATCCGCGTCGTAGTTAAAGCCGTTCTCATACTCGGCGATGTCATACCTGCCTGCCACAGCTCCTGTGGACGGTGACGCCTTCCCCTGCGGCAGGAAGGTGCCAAAGAACGCAGCGGCTGAATAGTTCTGGATGTCAAGCTTGATACCAATCTCCCGGAAGGCGCGCTGAATGATGGCTTCAGTGTCAATGCGATAGAGTTTGCCTACTGCCGCCGTCGAGTACTCGAACTCCAGGCGTTGCCCACCTCTGGTACGCACTCCATCAGTGCCTTTCACCCAGCCGTTGTCATCGAGCAGTTTATTGGCTGCCGCCAGGTCAAACACTGGACAGGGTGCATATGGGTCGTAGCCTGGATAATAAGCCGATGGATGGTCGGTGCAGAGCGGACTGCCGAACCCAGGGAGAGCCGTATCGATCAAGGCCTGCTGATCAACCGCCATTGACATTGCCTGGCGCACTTCCAGGTGGCTGGCCAGCACTATGTTGTGAAAGTTGAAGAACAGCGCTTCGAAACTGCTCTGTGTGGGAGGATGGATGATCGTATAGCCGGTGAGGCGCTGATACTTCTTAATGTCTGGATCTAAGAACAAGAAGCCGTCGGCATCGAGGGAGCCCGCCTGCAGATCCTTGAGGCCGACGTCATTACTATAGATGATACGGAAGACCACCTTGTCCAGGTAGGGCAGTCCTTCGCTGGCGCGGTAGTACCTGGGGTTGCGCACCAGGGTGTAGTGATCCGCGGGCTTGCTCTCACCCATCATGAACGGGCCACTGACGACCTGCGGGTTCAGATTATCGGGCGACTTCAAGATGGCCCCAGGGTCCATTGTGCTGAAATGGTGTGCAGGCAGGGGCGCATTTATGCCATCCACCCAGTACGAGAGGAACGGTGCGAAGGGGCGCTTGAGGTGGAAGGTGATCGAGAGATGGTCCGCCGAGACATCTGCCTTGGTGATCAGCTCCAGGCCAGCCGCACCAAACTGAAAGGCGGCACCGAACTTGGGGTTGAGCCAGAGCTGCCAGGTGTAGTCCACATCGCGAGCATCGTAGGGTTGCCCATCCGACCAGACCAGATGGGGTCGCAGATGGAAAGTCCAGGTGGTGGCGCCGGTATTGACGCCACCATTCTGCACGGTGGGAACCTCGGTCGCAGCACCAGGACGAATCACACCTTGCGCATCACCATAGAAGCGGGGTAGGTAGAGCGCCTGATCGACTATAGGCGGCGCTGGTGCCGATGAGCCATTGGGAATGAACGAATCGGGATCATAACCCAAGCCGTACGTCCAGTTGCCTCCCCGAGCCACCTTTGCGGTAGGGAGACTGCTCCGTGTGCCTAGCACACCAAAGAGAGCGAGCAGACTGAGGCTGCCCAGGATGCCTCCTGTGATGACCACAACCACCAGCCCAATCAGCAATCCTGCGGTGATTTTCGGCAGGCGCCTGGCCTTCCTCTGGACGGGCATGGTCGGCTCCAGTGGATAAGGCAGGACGGCGAGCGGCTGAGAGGAGACTGGTAATACGGTTGGCTCAAGTGCCTCCCTTGGCACATCAGCAGATGGGGTCACCTCTGTGGGGTCTCCCAGTCGACTCGGCGTTGACACGGCTCGCTGATCGGCTGCTGAGTCCACGTCCGTGGGATCACCCAGTTGACCGGGCGAAACGGCCACTGTGGCATAGGTGGTCGCGGCAGCCGGACCTGGAGCGGGCTGCTCGGAGGGAAGCTGCACAAGATGGGTCGGGACGAGTTGGCTGGCCTGCTCCAAGGCCACGGCAAAGTCCTGCACCGAGGCAAAGCGCTGTTTTGGGTCTTTGGCCAGCGCCCGCAGCATCACCTGCTCCACCTCGTGCGGGATCGTCGCCACCTTCTCATGTAAGGGCGGAGGGGGCATCGTCAAGTGCTGCACTATCACCTCGCTCATCGAGCCCTCAAAGGGGCGGCTCCCACAGAGCCATTCGTAGACCACGACCCCCAACGCATACTGGTCACTGGCCGCACGGGGGTGTCCCTCGATCTGCTCAGGAGCCATATAGACCAGAGTGCCCGCAGTCCCTTGCGTGCTGAGTGAAGCGGAGCTATGCGCCAGAGCCGCAAGGCCAAAGTCCGAGAGCAGCACCTCTTGTCGCCGACCCAGCAGCATATTCTCCGGTTTGACATCGCGGTGGATGAATTTCTGTGAGTGCGCGTACTGCAAGGCGTCGGCTACCTGCTTCACGGAGGAAACGATCTGGGGCAAGGGCACTACGCTGCCCCTGGGATAGTGCCTGCGTAAGGAGCCATTGGGAGCATACTCCATCACCAGGAAAGGTACGCCCTCCTGCACATCAAAATCGAAGACGCGCACAATGGCCGGATGAGCCAGTTGGGCGATGGTCTCGGCTTCGTGCTGGAAGAGCTCGACCTCCTGGTCGGTCAGATGGGCATGCAGCACCTTGATGGCCGCTTGCTGATTGAACCGAACGTGTTGCCCGAGGTACACTTCTGCAAAGCCGCCTTGGCCTAACAGGGTGACCAGCCGGTAGTTGCCAAGCTGTTGACCTACACGGTCGACCATAGGCGGACCTCCAATTGAGTGCTCTTTTCGAGTGACCCGTGAGACGCCACCAAATGAGTTGGAGACCTAGTAGGAATGCTCTAGTCAAGAATGAAGTCAATAGGATGTACTCTTACGTTGCTGTACTCACTATACTCTACTCTGGACGAAACTGCAATTCAAATATGGGTTTTTCAACAGGCTGATGATGTTCTAGGAATCTAACGGTACTTCCCACTCAGTTAAGTATCCTCTAAACTCACATATAACCCTAAATTGCTGTTATTGGTCACATTAGTTGGTATCCTTATATTGCCAATTCCAAGGGATCTTTATGAAAACAGAGTTTTATTGAGATGGTGAGAGGAGGTGCATTTTCATAAACCAAAAAAAGCAGTCACAGCGTTAACCATGTGGAGTGTTTTCTTTCAATGGGGATTACGCAATGATTACTATACTCTTAACTGGAATTCGTCATATGAGGCTGTGGCTAGCCCGCTTAATAGGCCGCATTTTCCGCTATTTCAACAGCGAATGGAGATTTCTGTTGTTTTGGCTGGCAGTAACTGCTCTTGTTGTTTGGTTGGCTGAACACCTGCGTCAATTCAATCTCCAAGGGTGGAATAATCTGTCGCTATACACACTTGTAAGAGAGCTATGGTCCCAGTTCTACAGTCCCCTTAGTGGGATATGGTCTCAGGGATGGATGATCTTAGGACTGTTTACGCTCGTTCTGCTTTTTTGGTGGGTCTGGAAAGCTCGAAAGCGGTTAGTGATTGAGAATTTTACAGATTACACTGGTGATCAATCCAAGCCGGATGCTAGAGGGTTAGCTACGCTAGTCGTAGTGAGGCTTGCTCATTTGCGTGAACTGTACCAAGAAGTGGATGAGAGGCGAGCAATCCCTACTTCTGTTGGAGTAAATCAATCGATAGATGCTACTATCAAGGTAGAAGATGTCAGCGAATTTCTAAAAGATGCCGTTAGTGCTCAATCCAGGTTGACCCTGGGACCATTAGAAATACCCATGGGTACACTATTGTCGTTGATCGGTCGTATTGTCCAAGGACCACGCATCATCGGAAGTCTTCATAAAGATAATGATCACCTCATACTGACTGCACAGCGTGTGGGTGGTAAGCAGTCGATCAGTTGGCGTGTAGACCGCCCACTATTGCTTGCGTTGTCGTCTGAACAAGGAATCCCCTGCCTTGACGATATGGTTACAGAGTTAGCTTACAAGATGTTCGCAGATCTTGCGTTGAGTAGCACAGTCGAATGGGAAGCAATTTCGTCGTTTAGTGAGGGGTTACAAGCATATCGTGAATGCTTGCGTACTCCGAAAGTTAGAAAAATAAAGCTGCTAGAGGCTGAAAGGAAGTTCATCAAAACATTGGCAGAGGATCAGAAGTTTGATTTGGCATTTTACAACTTAGGTGTCGTCTATACTGAGTTAAATCAGACCGAAGCAGCCGAGATTGCCTTTCTGAATACCATTAAACAGAATCCAGCTTCATGGGTAGCCCGTTATGCATTAGCGTTGAGCCGCTTTGAGAGCGAGCAGGAAAAGAAAGAGGCTAAAAAGGAGAATAAAAAGAAAAAAAAGCGGCAAGTAACACCATACGATTCTGTCGTTCAGTTATGTGATCGCATTATTTCCCTCAGACCGGGTATTATTACTACTGCCAAAGCTTATCGATTGCGGGGAAATGCTCAATTTGAGCTTGATGACCTACTAAAAGCTCGTAAAAGCCGTAAAAAGGCCGTCAAATTATCCTGGAGAGCACTTTGCAAAGCCGAACTTAGAGGCCAAGGCATGGCTCCGCTAGAGAATGGTGGAATGTCGCAACTAGAAACACTTGCAAGTGTTTGCTTGTCTGATCTAGCGAAAGTGCAAAGTAGGCGCGCAAAAGAATTTGACGATCAAGCAAAAAACAGTAAAAATATGAAACAAATGTATGCGCAAATGCGGAGAGAAAGTACGTATCTAGGAGCATATTGGCTGTTTAAGCAAGCTTTGAGCCTCAAACACAGCGACGCAAACTCTTATGCTTACTATTTCTTTGAATTCGGGAAGATGTATTATGAATGGGGGAAATACGATAATGCCCTGAATCACCTAAGTACTGCTACGCGAATAATTCCAGACAATATTGAATTTCAGGCGTACCTGGCAGTAGCATATGCGCAATCATTTAAGAATACAGGAGACCAGGAAGACAAAAAATTAACAATAGATGCATGTAAGCAAACCTTAGCTTTAGCTTCAGAAGCATCTGGGAGATCTTTTCGAGAAGCTTTTGAAAAGATATTGGAGGCTTGTAGGTTGATAAAGCAAGCCGATATCGACCGAAACTTACCTGATACCGACCTACACTTACCCATTTCGGAAATGAGAAAATTCTTAGAGAAGGCAAGAGAAGCAGAGGACTATCTAAAGAGAGGTGAGTTATCCCTCCTTGAAAGTAAACTAAAAGTATACGACGGTGTGGACCAGGAATGGGAATATGCACAGGTTTCTCGGGCCCTAGCTCGATTATATCAAGACTCTAATGAGCGTGGGAAGGCGATCGAATACTTTAATAAACCGATAGAGAGACTTACGGAGAAACTCAGAGATTACAATGGTGAGGTTCATGAATGGGAACGTGGCCACATTTCCCGTTTCCTGGGCGCTTTGTACCTTGACTTAGATAAGCCTGAGCTGGCAGAAAATTATTTCAGGCAGTCGATTGAGATACTAGAAGAAAAATACAAGCAGGAAGTTAGGATGCATAGGCTGAAAGTGTCACTAGCTTATTCACTTCTAAATCAGGGAAAAGCAGATGAGGCTCTGCTAGCAGTGGAACATGCTATTCTGCTTGATCCCCTCAGCTACTTCGAGCGTGTGGCGCTTGGTGATATTTATTTTAAACTTGACGAATTTGAGCATGCCATTGAGGCATGGCAAGATGGACTCTTGCGGAGGAATGCTGGCATGAAGGAGCCAGATAGTCCTGAAATCCATTTTAAAATTGGGCATGCTTATGTGAAACTGGCACAGCATCGCCGTGAGCTATCTCGAAGAAATACGGTATATCAACAAGCAATCAGTTACCTAAAACAAGCTATTGAGTTCTACGAAAGCAACCAACGGCAAAAGAAATTGGCTGCATACTATTTTCTTGGTTACTTTTATTTTGCCCTGTCTGAGTATGAGGAAGCGATTTCATACTTAAGTATTTCTAGAACATTCAAATTTGCGCGACTGACGTCAACCTTTTATTTAGGGTACGCATATTTGAGACACAGCGAGTACGATGAAAGTATTGAAAATTTCCGCTTGTTACAGAGATATGCTGAGGAATTAAAGGAAAAATGGAATAGCGAAGGCAAACCAATTTATAACATTGTCGAGTCTGAGTTCGAATCCATAGGGCATATATCTTTGGGTGAGATGCTAGCATTGGCACAATGGGGTCAAGCTTTTGCATATGCAGAACGCAGCATGAACCTTGAGGATGCTCTGAATCTTATCAATAAAGCACAGGATCAGATAAAAGAATTGAATGAAGAGCTAAGTAGTTTGAGTAAGGATGAGTCGACAGAAATTCAATTTCCGGCAAAATATCCAGACTGTAAGGGTTGGATTCACTATAAGCTAGGCGAATTCGACGCAGCGATAATCTGTCTGAAGTATGCCTTGACTCTTACGGCTCAAGCCGAAATTTATTTGCACCTAGCTTTGGCTTCTGAAGGTAAGTTACACGAGTTACAAAAGTCTAAAGATTGGACTCAAGCGCAAACTATGGTTAGGCAGGCGCGAACATATTGCCAGCATGTTCAAGAACTTGACATCAATAAACAATGTGAACAAAGTGTCGAAGATTTGCTACAACGCCTCCAAGAAAAGGGGCAGGAAGTACAGGAGATGATGGCTCAAGAACAGAAACAGCCAAGGCAAATCTATATAAATCCCTCTTTGAAGTAAATGGACATGCGCCATTGCACAAAGTGGGACGGCCTGTCCTAACTAAAGTGAAAAGTTGTAACTGCAATGCTCGTACAAATCGCAACCGTGCTACCAGCTGATGTAATCCTGAACCAACTTACTGACAACGGGATTGTTCTCATTACGCTCACGTAGCCAAGTGCCCAGAACACCCCCAGCCTGTTGAAAAACTAAACTGCTGAGCTTTGAAGGGGACGAATTGTCCTGTTCTACTGTCAAAAAGGAAACGAATTTCCCACAAATGAAAGAGGCATTTGACTTTTTTCCTCGTCAAAAGGCTCTACAATAGAGTTTTTCAACACCCTGAAATCATTGAGGGGATCGACAATCACGAGGCCATTCTCCCTCACTGGATACCTTTCTCCAGTACTCATCTTGTACCTTCCTTCATGTATGTAGTGCTCCAACTTCGTAGCAGCCCTGAACGGGAACGTTGCTCACCCGGAAGCGATGGAGCTGCGATCATCCAGAGCGGAGTGTCTGCCCACCAGATTGTAAAAAAACCCTACTGAGACCGCTCAAGCGCTCCCGTCTGACGGAAGACGCATCTCCACCCTCATGATGGATCAGAGCCTGACCAGGTGAAGATCAGATCATGGTGCTGAGCAGGAAGCACCTCCTGTCGTTTTCACAATGGAGCCAGCATTGGCAACAATCGCCTGCCTTAAGGTTTCAAAGTGTTGTCCTACCAGGAAATAGGCGTTAGCATCCCCAATTCGGTCGTAGAGTTCTGTGGACCCTTTCAAGTCGGCGAACAGGAACGTAATATCTTTGATCGTGAGGCCTTCCGAGGAATCAATGATCTGCGAGCGGAACAGATCGCGGAAGGTTTGGGTGGTGAGCAGCTTCTTGCCGGAGAGAAATGGCTGGCTGAGCTCTCGCGCCTGCTGCCGGAACTGCGCGTGCGCTATCCCGACCTGCCGGCTCCCACCGAGGATGAGCTGACCGCCAAAGGACGGCTCTTTGAAGCGGTGGCGCGGCTCCTCGACGCGCTGTGCCAGCGCGCACCCCTGGTGCTGCTCGTGGATGACCTGCAGTGGGTGGATGAGGCCTCCCTGGACCTGCTCCGCTACCTGGGATACTTCTGGAAGGAACATGGCAGCCGGGTGCTGTGGCTTTGCACGCTGCGCAGTGAAGAACTGGAGCTCAACCCGCGGCTTTCCGCTCAGTTGGTCAACCTGGGACGTGATCTGCCGGTGACGCAGGTCTTGTTGCAGCCCCTCAGCCAGGCGGAGACGCTCCAGCTCATCGAGGCGCTTGTCGGGGAGGGGGAGCATGGCACGGTTCGCCCCCCCACCACCGGGCCAGGGGCATCGCCTTCACACGCGCGGGAGACGAAGCTCTCGGTGCTGGCCGACTTCCTCTTTGCGCAGACCGGGGGGCAGCCGGTGTACCTGCTGGAGACGCTCAAGCTGTTGCGGGAGCGGGAACTGTTGGTGCCACGGATGGGAGCGGATGGCACCCGGTGGCTGGAGCCGACCGTGGACATGGCCGCGGCGGTTGCGCAGGAGCGATCCCGGCGCGAACTGTTGCCGCCCTCGGTGCGCGCGCTGATCCAGTCACGTCTGGCGAAGCTCACACAGCCCTCGCATCAGCTCGTGATGGCCAGCGCTGTGCTGGGGACGCAAGCGACCGCCCAGCATCTGTGGCAGGTGGCCGAGGTGGGCAGCCTGTACGGAGGACAGAGAACACACGCAGGAGTCGAGATCCTGGAGGAGGCCATCAAGAGTGGTATGCTGTGTGAGGAGCAAGCCCGGGTCGGTCGGCAGGGCAGCTATCGCTTCGCCCATGACCTGATGCGCGACGTGGTCTATACGGAACTGGGCGAGGCGCGGCGGCAGGTCTTGCACCAGCGCGCCTTGGCGGTGCTCGAGCGCGAGGGAGCGCGAGCCGCCGAGCTGGCCTATCATGCACTGCTAGCCGGAGAGGCTGAGGCAGCCTATCGCTCCAGCGTGCAGGCCGGGATGGAGGCGGTGGCCGTCTTCGCCGTAGCAGACGCCATCGGGCATTATGAACAGGCGCGTGCCTTGCTGCAAGAGTCACAGCGGCTCCAGACTGAGCTTCCGGCCTTGGAGGTCGAACGTCTCTATGCCCATCTGGGGCGAGCCTATGCCTTCCAGAACGCCTGGCAGCAGGCCCAGGAGGCGTATGAAGAGCTGCTCGCCTATGCACACCAGCATCGTCTGCCTACGCTGATCAGCATGACCCTCAATCGCCTTGCCATCCTGGCACTCCAACAGTCTAACGACAAGCCGAAGGTGCGAGCGCTGCTTGAGGAGGCCTGGCACATGGCCGAGACCGGTCACGATCAGCGGGCGCTGGCGGAAACGGAGTGGAACCTGGCCCTCATTACAGCCGTCATGTGGGGGAATCCAACGCGTGCCTTGCCTCATGGACAGCAGGCGCTCTCCCTGGCACGAGCACTCCACAATCAGGAACTGGAAGCCAGAAGTCTCTGCTCACTGGGATGGATCCATCTTCTTGGCGGAGACTTTGAAGAGGCAATACACTCTGTGGAAGCATCCCTGGCGTTGTATGCGCTCCAGGGCCGCGAGCCTTTCGCTTCGCGGGATCTGTCACTTCCCTCCTTTATCACTGGCGCTCCGCTCACCCAATCCTTGACGAATCGCGCCTCAGAAGCTTTTTGCTGGGCGCTGCTGGCGTTGGCGCAAGTGCATGCTGGGCAAGTGCCTGGCAGCATACACAGTAGCCGCAGGGCATTCGCGCTTTCCCAAGAGAGCAAGAACGCCTGGGTCCACGTCGCCAGTACGAATGCCCTCACGTATGGCTTGCTGGACGCGGGGACCTATGAAGAGGCGTTCGAGATCACGCAACACACCATGGCATTTGCGCGGACCCTTCCCCCGACGATCAACTTCCAGCACGTTCTCACCCCCCGGGGAAGTACCTATCACGCCTTGCAGCAGTGGGAAGAGGCGCGCAGCACGCTCGCAGAGGCAGACGCCATGGCAGAGACGTTAGATCTCGGACGATTGCGCACACCCGCCTTGTCGCAGTTGTGCATGAACTATGCCGTGACAGGCGAGTGGGAGCAGGCCCACACGTATGCCGTGCAAGCCATCGCTATACGGAAGAGTAAGAGCGCTGATATGCCATTGCTCCTGCTGGATTTCTACCGTACGTATGAGATGGAGGCCTTACTGCGTGGGGGGATGAGCACCAGGCGCGAGAAGCAGTGCGACGCCTGGAGGAACGCCTGGTGTCCAATCGGCGCTTCCGCATTCCCTATCTCCGGTCGTTGGCGATCCTCGCTGCATGGGAAGGGGTGAGGGAGCGAGCCATCGGCCATTTGCGCGAGGCCGCTCAGCTGGCAGCAGAGATTGGCTTGCCAGCAGAACAGTGGCAGATCCAGGCGGCCTTGGGAAGCATGTATGAGGTAGGGGGTGAGTCTGTGCGAGCTCGCAAGGCGTTTAGGGAGGCGGCGAGGATCATCCAGGGACTGGCTGCGGGCATCAAGGATAAGACGCTGCGGTCGCGCTTTCTGGCTGGGCCACAGATTCACCCGGTACTGCAGCACGCCCAACGCCTTGCCACCTCGCTCCCGGACGACCACACGGAGCCGAGTGGGCTGTGATACTTGACGTTCAATTCTTCAGTCGTTACAATAGCTGCACAGGGATTACGCCGACCCCTTTTGACCTGATAAAATCATCGAGGCACATCCTTATGCAAGATCATCCTTCATCGTCAATGTCCCCTTCCAATACACATAACTCAGAGACGTGGAAAGCTTACTGGAAAGAGCAGGGGCAGCCGTGGCGTACCGAGCCGACAATCGACGAAGAGCGGCAACAACGATTGTTGAGCTATTACCAAGGGGTTGTTGATATCGAGCGAGGGATGTATCCCTTCAAGGGAGTGCGGTTGAGCCGCGCGGATGTCGAGTGGCTGTTGGCGAGGGAAGAACAGGGGAATGCTGAGGAGAGTAAACGTGGTAGCAAAGGCGGGAATCAGCATAAGTCGTTCGGACTTGATGTGAGAGGGGTTGACCTGTCACAGGTGAATTTGAGCGATCTGCCTTTGATGTGCTTGCACGCGGGGCTGTCGTTGGAAGAGGGCCGTCACGCGACCGTTGAGCAAAGCAGGGCAGCAGCGGCAAATCTGGCAAAAGCAGATTTGAGCAATGCGCAGTTACAAGGGGCGCAATTAAGCTGGGTGATGTTGGACCAAGCTGTGCTGGTGGAGGCGCACCTGGAAGGTGCTGATCTGGGCAAGGCTTCGCTCAAACAGGCCATACTCGCGGGCACACACCTGGAGGGAGTTGATCTCACAAAGGCACACCTGCAAGGGTCAACGTTGCTTGAGGCCCATCTTGAAGGAGCAATGCTGCAAGGAGCCTACCTGGAAGAAGCGAACTTGTTCGTAGCTCATCTTGAGGGGGCAAGGCTCGTTGGCGCTCACCTGGAAGGGACCAGTCTACCAGGTGCGTACTTTGAGGGGAAAGCGCTCGGCAGTGATGAACTCAAACGCCTGCGCGTATGGATGCCGCACTTCCCAGAGGTCTTGCCGGCGGCAGACCTGCGAGGGGTCTTCCTGAATACCCGCACACATCTCGATGGGATTCATGTTGGCAACGATCAGTATGGGTATATTGCGCTGGCCGATGTGCACTGGGGCGATGTGAATCTCACCGTTGTCGATTGGGCAGATGTGAAACGGCTGGGCGACGAGACGATCGCTGGCCCACTCAAGATTGAGGAGGAGGAAGGTGCGCAATACGGAGAACGAGGTTTGCCTGCCGGGGCTGAACGAGCGGTAGATATGATGCTGCGGGCACAAGAGGTCAGCGACGTGGTTGTGAGCTATGTCTTGCGTTCGCCTGCCCTGACAAAAAAGTTGCGCGAACGGCTGGTGCGAGAGGAGCGGGCGCAACCGGAGACGCAGCAGCAACTGGAACTGGAGCGGTTCCGGGCCGCTGTGCGCGCGTACAGGCAACTCGCGGTGGTCTTGCGTGCCCAGGGGTTGAACGAAGCGGCTGATCGTTTTGCCTATCGCGCCCATGTGCTACAGAAGCGAGTCCTGTGGCGGAGCGGCGCCCGCTCCTATGGATCATACTTCTTTTCGTGCTTTCTTGACGTGCTGGCCGGGTATGGGTACAAGCCAGGCCGCACCGTGATTGCTTATATTTCAACGATCCTCAGCTTTGCAATCATCTATTTTTCGCTTGCCCTATTGTCGGGGCATCAAGCATCGATTTCTCCATTGTACGCCCTCATCATCAGCATCATCTCGTTTCATGGGCGTGGTTTCTTTCCCGGCGGTTTTCTCCCGACGTTTCCGATGGCGGTGTTTGCCGCGTGCGAGGCAATTATCGGCCTGACCATCGAAATTAGTTTTATCGCGACGTTTACGCAACGCTACTTTGGGAGGTAAGACTTCACCCTGATGCTCTGTCTTTCTCACGGAACACATGAAGGCTTGGAAATATCACGGCTCTGTTCTAACTCAGCCCCTTCTTGATTCAACTGTTCTCAAACCTCGCTGATGGCGTGAACGTTGTAGAAAATGAGACAATTGGCCACGAGGTGATGAAATTTACTACACGTGCGCTGTTCCGCATCCCAAATTTGACAGATTGCCCGCAAAAAAGAGCAGTCATCCCTTGACAATGATGATGATTATCATTATAATATATAGTAATGATGACGTTCATCATTAATGATACGGGGAGACTAGCTTGCAACGGCGAGATAGTCCTGTCACAGACCGTCGAAGACAGCGGTGGTCCTGTCTCTTCTTGCTCTCTGCGAGGACGAGTCATGACGTTTCCCCATACAAAGCTTGATGTGGCTCACGCAAGCGAGAACTCTGAAGGAGTAATGTATATCTGACAAGACAAATATCATCTCACCAGTACGCATCACGAAGCGTACCCCAGGCTATTGGCGTGTCACCTTTGATAACCCGCCTATCAATCTGCAAGATGTTGACATGATCGTGGGTGTGCAACGGTTTCTCGACCAGCTTGAAGCGGATCACGATGTCAAAGTCGTGGTCTTTGACAGTGCTGATGAGGACTACTTCATCTCCCACTATGACTTGGTGCGTGCGGAAGAGGTTCCGTTGGAACCTGGGCCAACGGGGCTCCCATTTCCATTGCATGACATCGCGGTACGCCTGGCACAATCTTCCGTCATCAGCCCGTCATCAGCATCGCATCGGTTCGAGGCCGTGCCCGTGGCAGTGGTGCGGAGTTTATTGTGTCGTGCGATATGAGTTTTGCCAGTCGCGAGAAGGCCATTTTGGGTCACTGGGAAGTCGGTGCGAGCGCGGTCCCCGGAGCGGGGGGGATTGAGCGCCTTTCAGCTCTGGTTGGCCGATCACGGGCTCTCGAGATCATCATTGGATGTGAGGATTTTGACGCTGACACGGCCGAACGCTATGGATGGATCAACCGCTCCCTCCCAGATGCTGAGCTTGATCGTTTCGTGGACACCCTTGCGACACGGATCAGTAGCTTCAATCATGATGCGATAACAACAGCAAAAGCTCTCGTGAATAAGCGAACTCATGGTGTCCCCTCAGGCGAAGATCTTCTCGAGGATCTCACGGAATTTAGCAGGCTTGCGGCGCTCCCGGATGCGCAAGCCAGGATTGGATTACTCTTGAAGCAAGGACTCCAGCAACGCAGTGATGTCGAGCTTCATTTGGGTCGTTACCTCGCAGATCTCGGGGCAACAATTTCCTGATCCATCCTCTCGAAGAAAGAGAGGCTGGGTAGCGTCAGGCGACTCCCAGAGAAAGCAGGGAACAGCGGCATCGGGTTGGCGACAGCACGTCTGTTCGTCGCTGAAGGTGCGCAGGTCGCTATCACCGGACGGTGCCCCCATGTATCGGAAGTAGGCATCCAGCGGCGGAGCGGTCGTCTTCGCCGCTTTTCCCTGGTGCATTTCCACACAGTCCCTCTTGCTTCGATGGCCTGCCGCACCGCCTGCCCAGTAGGAATACTCAAATTGTCCAGGATCACTATGTGGCCTGGCGAGAGAGTGGGTGAGAGTACCTGTTCAATGGAGACCTCAAAGACCTGTGCGTAGGCTTCCCCTTCCAGAATGAGAGCCTCCCCACTAGTCCGCCATCCGACTCGGGTGCGTGCCCCACGCACGCAGCCATCCGAACTCCTCCCCGGCCAGACTCGTGCAGAACACTTTGTTGCTCATGAGTTCCTGCGGCGCGGACTTCTCGACGACGTCCGGCTCGACGCCCATGTCGCGAAAGATCTCCATGGTGCGCTGCTGGTCGTCACGTCCCTACTCTCCTACCCCCCCCTCTCGCCCACGCTTTTGTGAACGCCTGCCGAGGAGGCCTCACGAGCTGTGCTCGTCCTTCTCCTCGGCAGGTGCCAGTATGAAGTCGTAGCTCATGGTGTAAAAGGGCACGTCCATCTTCTTGCCGTCCGGGGCGGTGCCGGGCTCATGGCGCTCGAAGCCCGTGATCAGGGAACTCTTCACCCCGAAAACGGCGTCCGAGTCGAGGTGCTGGTCACCCTCCTTGAAGACGTGGGTAACGAGGGTCTTGTAGCCCGGCACCCTGATCATGAAGTGAACGTGCGCCGGGCGCATCGGGCTGCGCTTTGCCGCAGCCAGGAGTTCCCCCACCGGCCCGTCGTCCGGGATCGGGTAGGCCTCCGGCCGTACCGACCAGAAGTAGTAGCGCCCCTCCCCGTCAGAGTAGAGGTGGCCGCGGCCGCGCGCCTGCGAGAGCTCCTTGTACTGCACGTCGTAGAAGCCCTTGTCGTCGGCCTGCCAGACCTCGATGTGCGCGTCTGGGATCGGCTCGCCCGTGATGGAGAGCACCCGACCCTGCATGAAGCACGGCTCGCCGGGGGCCCCATTGGCCAGGTCGTCGCCGTTTGCGAAACGGGGCGAGCCCTCGACGAAGAAGGGGCCGAAGACCGTAGACTCGGTCGCCTCGGCGGGCTTCTTGTTGTTTATCCCGATCACCAGCATCGAAACGCCTAAGACATCCGAAAGCAGGATGAACTCCTGGCGCTTGTCGTCGGTGATGTGACCGGTACGGGTCAGAAAGTCTATCCCCCTGACCCACTCCTCTTCGGTCAGCTCGACATCCTTCACGAAGGCATGCAGGTGCCTGACAAGGCTCTGCACGACCTCCCGGAACCGCTCCGACTTGGAGTCCCCGAAGGTGGCGAGCACTGCTCGCGTGAGGTCCTCGTCGGCCAGGTTGCGCGTTCCGTTTGTCATAGGTTTCTCCTTGTGTTGGTCCATCTTTTCTCCTGCGACATCATACTGATTGCTTGCCATCACCTTCTCCTGCACTTATGAACAGACCCGTTCCTCCGGGCCTAGGCCGTCGCAAAGTTGATCAGCACTGCCTCGATGTCCTTGGAGGTGGGATAGAATGCCATTTCCTCCGGTCCGTCATAGGGCACGGAGGGGACGTTGCCCTTGCCACAGATGAAGGCCGCAGGCATGTCCATGTCCTCGAAGTGGTGCTGCACGATCCAGGAGTGGACGTAGCGACCGTAGTTCGCATAGTCGGGCTCTTCGGTCACAACGACGACGCGGTTGGCTTCGCGCAAAGCCGCGGAGATCGTCTCCTGGTCGAAGGGCATAAGTGTGCGCAAATCTACGATATCGAAGGACCCTCCGTGCTGAGCCACCACATTGGCGGCAGCGATGGCCGCTTCAAGCATCATAATGCCCCAGGTGACGATGGCCCCGGTCAGAAAGCCGGAACCGATCCGGATGCGTCGCGCCTGGCGCATCGGGACGGTGTAGTAGCCCCCGGGCACCTGCCAGAGATCGGCCACAGGCCCAATCACGTTGCCCTGTGCGTCCCTCGGCGCAACGGAGCGATAGAGGCGACCTCGCTCCAGGAAGATGACGGGCGACTCGGTACGCGAGGCCTCGATGAGCAAGCCTTTGGCATCATACGGCGTGCTGGGACAGAGGGTAATCATGCCGGGGATATCTGTGAACCAGTGCTCGCCAGCGTGTGAATGCCCCATCCCGCCGCCGCCTGCGCCCGAACCCGAGACGGGACCACCGCCGCCGCTGCCAGACTTCATGCGCATGAGCACGGGACAGTTCCAGTCGCCGAACGACTGGTATTCGATAGCGGCCGCCAGGCGTGCGGTCTGCGCCATTGATTGGTGATAGTCGACGAACTGGATCTCGCCGCAACGGGCACGACCATCCGCCATCGAGGCGCCCGCTGCGATGCCGAAGATGAGTTGCTCGTTGAGCGGACTGCTGATAGCCCTTTCGGGAAACTCTTTGACCAGCGATTGCGTCGCGCCGAAGACGCCGCCTCGCGGGCCGCCGACATCCTGTCCATAGACGAAGAAGCCTGGATCGCGCCTGGCAATCTCAACCAGGGCATCGTTGATAGCATCGAGCATGGTCATCGTCTTCGGGGCGCCGGTCGGCTCGACGGTGGGTTCCTTGGGCCAGCTATAGACATGCTCCAAGAGGCGATCACCACTGGGTAATGGTTCGCCCTGCACCTGCTCATCGATCTGGGTGACCTGCGCCCTGGCCTCTTTCTTCATGCGCTCGATCTCTGCTTCCGTCAGCAGGCCCATTTGGAGGAGACGGCGACCGGTATTGGTGATGGGATCGCGCGCCTCCTTGGTCTTGTTGATCTCAGCGCGGTCCCGATACGCATAGATGTCGGTGCTGCTGGAGTGTGGGTCGAGCAGGCCCATCTTGAGGTGGAGCAAGACGGGACCTTTCGTGCGTGCATGCTCCGCTAGAGGGAGTGTCGCTTCATAGAGGGCCACGGCATCGGTGCCATCCATCTCGACGGCGTGGGCACCGCCGCCACGCGCCCATTCGACCAGGCTGCCGCCCCACTGTTTCCCACCGAATGTGATGGCCCAACCATTCTCCTCCACAACCATGATGACTGGTAATTGATGCACGGTTGCCGCACGGTAGAGCACATTGAAGTCGTTGGTCGCCACGCCGCCATCACCGCAGTGGAACGAGACGAGCTGACCAGTCTGCTCGCGCTTGAAGGCGAAGGCCACGCCAGCGCAGAAGGGGGCCAGCGCCGCAATCTCCGCGAAGTACGGCAGGATGTGGAAGCGGCGGCTGCTGAATTGCTCCGATAAGTTGCGACCCGAGGTCATCGGGTCAGTCTCGCGAGCATAGGCCCCGCGGATGGGCGCGTAGGGATCGCGGGTGCGCCAGAGCCAGCCGGCCAGGTCCCGGTAGTATTGGGTGAGCCAGTCATCGGGCCTGAGCGCAGCGATCACACCGGCAATCGCCTCGTGACCGGCACAGCCGATATAGAAGTCGAATTTGCCCTGCGTCTTGCGCGTCTTGAGGATATCGTTGATCGTGCGGGCCAGAATCATCTGCTTGAAACAGTCGACCGGATCAAAGGCCGACGCCTGCTCGGTCGCGACAGCTTCTTTCATCTGTTGACCACCTGTGGTCACGTTCTGTTGGTCAGGCATCTGTCTCTCTCCTTCCTTGCTGGCCCATACTAATACACATCGATTTCTGTTCCATAGCTCTGCAATTTGAGACGGACAGCCTGGAGGAACCCATTGGCCCCCGCGCCATCGAGGATGCGATGATCGAAGGTGAAGGAGAGGAACATCATGTGACGTATCGCAATCGCATCGTCCTCCATCACCATAGGCCGCTTGACAACTGCTTCCATGCTCAGGATACCGGCATGCGGCTGATTGATGAGCGGAGTCGAGAACATGGTGCCAAAGGTGCCCGTATTATTGACGGAAAACGTGCTGCCCTGCATGTCCTGCACCGCCAGCTTATTGGTGCGGGCTTTCTGTGCAATGATCGAGACTTGTTTGGCCAGGCCAGCAAGCGTATACTGATCGGCATCATGGATCGTCGGGACTACCAACCCGGACTCTATGGCAACCGCCAACCCCAGGTTGATGCGCTTCTTCAGGATGATCTTGTTGTCTTCCGTCCAGGTGGCATTCACCATCTGGAACTTGCGCAGTCCCTCGCAGGTCGCTTTCATCACAAAAGCGACGTAACTAATACCATACCCGTTCTTGCGTCTAAACTCCTCTTTGTTCTTCTCCAACCACCTGGCAATGTCGGTCATATCGACCTCCATAAAGGTGGTCGCATGGGGCGCGGTCCGCTTTGTGCGCACCATGTGCTCGGCGATCGCCAGCCGCATGCGGCTGGGTGTCACCACCTCTTCGTCCGCTCCTGCGATAGTCGGAGTAGGAGCCGCTTGTGGTGCAGGAGAGGGTGCAGGAGAGGGAGGCTGCGGTACAGCTGGGGCTGTGGGCGTTGGCGTGACAGCGGGTGGCGAAGAGGCCGTCGCAGCGGCTCCTGCCGCTTGCTGTGAGCGCATGGTCACATAGGCCAAAATGTCCTCTTTGCGGACACGACCACTCGCCCCAGTTCCCACAACCATATTCAGATCAATGCCGTGCTCATCAGCCAGACGTCGCGCGAGCGGAGAAATACGCGGCTGATCCTCCTCGCCAGTGCGTGTTGCCCCCACGGCAGCACGGGCCCCATTTCCTGTAGGGGCCGCTGTAGCCGCTATCACGGCAGGAGCTGCCTGCGTGGGAGGCGCGGCAGAGACATCAGCGCTTTCTTCAATGAGTGCGATATCGACACCCACTGCCACCGTTTCGTCCACTTTCACCATAATCTTCGTCAAGCGACCGGCAAACGGGGAGGGGAGTTCGGCGGTAATTTTATCAGTAATGATTTCGGCCAGCGACTCGTCCTTCCCGACCATGTCTCCCTCTTGTTTGAGCCAGGCACCGATCGTTCCCTCCGCAACTGACTCTCCAAGTCGTGGCATCTTGACTGGCGTTGGCATACATACACTCCTTTTATTTCAAGGTATCTGGGTTCATTGGAGTTTAGACTAAACCAGACCAAGGCAATCCCCTCTTGCAGAGGACTGCCTAACAGAGTAATGTTCCGAGTATCACCAAAAGGAGCATTACTCAGATGCACTTTAACACATTGGGGCAGGTTCGTCAGCAGGTGTATAGCTGGGAGAAAGAGCCACTTGACCGTTTCGCTTGGAAGTGGTACACTACCTGGTAATGATGATATACAACATCATTACCAGGTATGACAACGAGACAGAGTCTCATTGTCAAGTGAAGCCCATTGCTTCGAGGTAAAATCATGCGACTAACAAAAGAGCAAGCAACAGAGAATCGCCAGAGTATCATCGAGACGGCTGGTCGCCTCTTTCGCGAGTCTGGCTTCAATGGCGTGAGCGTGGCCGATTTGATGAAAGCCGCCGGATTCACGCATGGTGGCTTTTATAACCATTTTCCCTCAAAAGAAGCCCTTGCTGCTGAGGCCGCTTTAGCAGGTCTTCAGCGCTCCAATACCACCCTCACAGAGACACTGATGGACCAGGCGGGATCTAACCACTCCGCCTTATTGCCGTTTATCGAAGCCTATCTCTCCTCGGCACACCGCGATAATCGGGCGGATGGCTGTACCATCGCGTCCCTTGCGAGCGACGCAGCCCGGCAAGACGAGCAGGTGCAAGCCAGCTTTGCGAAAGGCATCGACGAGGAACTGGACATCCTCGCCTCCTACTTCGCCAAGACACCTGCTCAAGATCAAGATGACATGCCCGCTTCCGCACGTGAGCGTGCCGTCCACCTGTTGTCTGAGCTCGTCGGAGCCATCATTCTCGCCCGTGCTGTTGCTCAGGCGAACCGGTCCCTTTCAGACGAGATTTTAGAGGCTGTCTCCACAGGCTTGCAAACCCAGATGAAGCAGACGACACCGCTGAACGAATGAAAGGGAAAGGACACCATTGCCATGAATAACGAGCAGGGGAACAGCAGTGGACTGGGTGCAGTCTGGCTACGATGTCATCGAGGAGGTGTTTTATCATCTCCTTATCAAAGCGCAGGCGGCAGGGGAGCTTTCCTGGACGTGTGATCCCCACCAGTTCGCTCATTTCTTGCTGGGGACGCTGATCAGTATTCGCGTGCTTGCGCGGGCCAGGGCTGATCGGAGCGTCCTCCAGGATGTGATGAAAACGGCCTTGTTAGCGGTTCACTAAATTTTTTTGACCTCATGTTTGAATGCTTATTCAAGCATGAGCTTCACCCTTGGGATCTTGATGAAGGTCCCTTCTGATTGGAGAAGAAGCGTGAGTATCGAACAGAACCGAAGCAGTCAGACAGGACTGCTGTTGGTTGATCCCTATAACGACTTTCTTTCGCCCGGAGGCAAATTGTATCCTCTGGCCAAAGAGGTTGCCGAGTCCGTGGATCTCCTGGCGCATTTGCGCGAGATTGTGAGCGCGGCGCGACAAGCCGCCATTCCCATCTTTTTCGTTCCCCATCATCGTTGGGAGCCAGGAGACTACACCACATGGAAGTATCCAACGCGGACCCAGCTTGCCGGGGGCCAGCGTGAGATGTTTGCCAAAGGAAGCTGGGGCGGTGAATTCCATCCCGATTTTCCCGTCCAAAAAGGCGACATTGTGATCAAAGAGCATTGGGGACAAAGTGGTTTTGCGAACACGGACCTGGATCAACAGCTCAAGCAACATGGAATCCAACGCCTTGTGCTCATTGGCATGCTCGCCAATACCTGTATCGAATCGACCGGTCGCTTTGGCATGGAACTCGGGTACCATGTGACCCTGGTGAAAGATGCGACGGCGGCTTTTAGTCGAGAAGCAATGCATGCGGCCCATGAGATCAACGGACCGACGTTTGCTCATGCGATCCTCACAACGAGTGACATTGTTCCCCTGTTCCTCTCCCTTGAGGAAAGCGAACACTGAGACAAATGAAACACTTTCTTGCAGGCGGTGGGCAAACCAGATCAGGGGAGCTCAGTTTTGATTGGGTAGTTGGCGAACTCGCTGAGTAAGCTCGCAGAGACCAGGAAGTCTCATGCTTCTCGAAAGGAGAAAACAACATGACTGAAAGCATTGCCAGTCAGATTGTCCTTGCCGCCCGACCTCACGGTCACCCACAGGCGAGCGATTTCCGTCTGGAAGAACGTGCGGTACCGACCCCTGACGCACCCCAGCATCTTCAACCTCAACAAGAGCGTTCACGAGTGCCCGTGGATCGGTGGGCTAGATCATCATCCCAATGCGTTCTTGGAAAGCACGATGCTCAGACGTATATTCCATGATGGCTTCTCTTTCTTGTTGTGCTGCTTTCTTAAATGTAGTCAAACATATTCGTTGCGGTGAAAACGTCCGCACACCGCACGGGGTCGCCCGTGTGTGGCTCTAGCCGAGCAAAGTACCGCCCTAGGATGTTGTGGGCAGAGTTCTCGTCTCTGTCCATCACCAATCCACATGAGGTACAGCAATACGTCCGCTT
>WNFA01000754.1_pt1 | contig 25937 bp, 23 predicted proteins | sample 5400481 | NCBI WGS metagenome assembly WNFA01 (sample SAMN13153340, study PRJNA577476) | soil metagenome | isolation source: 120 cm saprolite under Douglas fir tree site 2 hole 1 replicate 2 | place: USA:California | collected 2015-04-18 | reverse complement strand
GCATTCGCGGCGCCGCGCGGCCTGACCTTCGGCAATGCAGGGCGGAACGTGATGAACAATCCCAGCCGCCTGAACTTTGACATGACGCTGTTTCGGAATATCAAGCTGCACGAGTCCACCAGCCTGGAGTTCCGCGCCGTTCCCTCGGCCATGACCACGCAACCGGCTCTGTTTCTGTTGGACATCATGCTGCCAGGAATTAACGGCTTCGACCTGTGCCGCCAGATCCGCCAAAATGAAAAACTTGCCCGGATTCCTGTCATGTTCCTTTCCGCCAGAACTGAGGAGCCCGATCGTGTTCAGGCATTCGAGGTTGGCGGCGATGGATATATCACGAAGCCTTTCAGCCCCCGGGAGCTGATCGTGCGCATAGGCAATGCGCTGCGCGGCAGGGTTGATGTCTCCGCTCATGAGGTGATCCAGGTGGGAGAACTGGAGATTGACGTCAGCTCCATGACCGTGCGTGTGGAGGGCCGGGCGGTGGTGACCACGGTGCGGGAGTTCCGGCTGCTCGAGTACATGGCGCGGCATCGCGGGCGCGTGTTTACCCGGGATCAACTCCTCGGCGCGGTGTGGAAGGAGAGTTCGTTCGTGACTCCGCGCTCCATTGACGTTTTTATCCGACGCCTCCGGGAAAAAATCGAAAAGGACGCCAGGCATCCGAGCTACCTCAAGACCATGCGCGGGGTGGGGTATCGTTTCGAAGCGCCGCGCTAAAGCTAAAGAGGACGTTTCTGGTTTTAGGCGGGGCCTCGCGGGATGACGAAGGGGGAAAGGGTGCTGCCGATTACCGCGGTAATCCTCGCGGCATCGCTGAGGCCCGTCAAGCCTCGGTACAGGTGTTAACCCGTACAACGGTTTAGCAAGACATTTCAGACCCAATCCAAATGCAACCAAGAGAGGCACTTACGCTGCATCTCTTTTCTTTATTTTCATTTTAGGGGTTGTCGCACCTTGTAATGAGTTGTGGCAGAATACCGCGAATTGTGGGTGGGAGAGCACACAAAAAAGCCACAAGACGAGCTGCTGGATATGCCCGGGTTATGAGCCGATGCTGGCCGTCCATGACGGCGGCATGTACCGACCCAAACAGCCCTTAGGAGTCGCACTCCTTGTGCACGCCACGCGTCGTGAACGTCAGCAGGTAGGCGCGGTGACGGCCGTGAGCTTCTCATGTCTCGTCGGCGGTTGCGGCTCGGCCGCCTTCTTCGCTTCGTACCGGTCAATTAACAGCTGGTCGCCGACTTCCGTCCGGCTGCGGAAAATGGTGTGGGCCGACAGTTCAATGACGCTTTCGGCCCGCAGTTTGGGCAGAAGCACGCGGAACGGCTTCACCATCTCGGTCACGCTCACGACACGGAAATCTTTGTCGATCATGACCACGTCGAAAGAGAAGAGCATGCCGATGGTGTGGATCGCGTTTGCGGGCACGATCCACACACCTCCGTCCGGCTTCAGGGACCTTCTGCCCAACAGACCGATGAGACGACCCAAAATGGAGTCGGCAACACCGACCCGAAAGGCGAGAAAAGTCCCCTTCGTCTGGTTGTAGACAAAGACTTCGCGTGATTTTCCAAACATGTCCGTCCCCTTGCGTCGCTTCTTCCTGATTTAGCGAGGGGCCTTTTTCTTCATCCTGTAAATCAGCAGGACCAGAGTGCACACCGCCAGAACCCCCGAAATTACTCTGATTAACATCACGTTATCCATACTTCACCTCGGTTAATTGATTTAACTGCTGAACTCTTTAACGCAAAAAGTGTGCCAGGAAGTCGCCCACGGCGATCACGGCCGGGCCAACCACCACCACGCCCATGCTCGGGAAAATAAAGAACACCAGCGGTGGCACCAGCTTGATGGTGGTCTTGGCCGCCATCTCCTCAGCCTGTTGTCGGCGCTGGGTTCGAAGCGCATCGGAAAACACGCCCAAAGACTTTGCAATCGGCGTTCCGAAGCGGTCGGTCTGGATCAGCATGGCCACGAACGACCGAGCGCTCTCGAAATTCGCGCGTTGCGCAAATGATTGCCAGGCGGCATTGCGTTGCACGCCCGCACGCTGTTCAAAATTGATGAGCAGAAGCTCTTCACTGAGCTCGCGGTGGCTGACGCGCAGTTCCTGGCCGACCCGAACGATTCCCTGGTCCAAGCCGAGTCCCGCTTCCAGGCAGATCGACAGCAAATCCAAGCCGTCAGGAAGGCTGAGCCGGAGTTTTTCTCTCCTCTTCTTGATAGCATGCGACAGCCAGAAATCTGGTGCAAAAAAACCAATTACAACCGCGAGCAGAAAAAAGATGATCGTGTTCTCGTTGAACAGAAGCGCCACGGCGAGGCCGAGAAAGGCAGGCACGCCCAGTCGCGAGCCCAGGAAAACGTCGGCATGGTAGGGCTTACGATAACCCGCCAGCATGAGACGGCGCACAATCTCAGGGTCCGGTTCGGACGCGAAGAACCGGCGGAAGGCGGTGAACGGTTTCGCGATGCTGTCGGCGCTTACGGCGGAGCGCCACGCCGCCGGTGCAGGTCCAACGCCGCGGGCTTGGCGCGTAACTTCCTCGAGCAAGGCACCCTGTGCGGAGGAGCGTCCCATCAGTAAAACAAAACTCAATGCCAGCGCCATGAACAGGCTCAATCCGAAAATAATGGCAAGTGTCATGGGTTAGACCTTCACATCGATAATCTTTCGGATGACGAGAACGCCCAGGATCATCATCACCAACCCGCTGTATACCATCTTGAGGCCGAGTGGAGTGGTAAACAGAGTCTTCTCGTAGTCGTGGTTCACTACACTGATCAGCCCGAACATCAAGAAGGGAGCAGCACAAAGGATCCAGCCGGTGATACGGCCCTGAGCGGTGTAAATCCGGAGCTGGCCCCTCAGGCGGGCGCGCTCGCGGATCACCGCCGAGGTCTTGTCCAGAATCTGGGCAAGATTGCCGCCGGACTCTTTCTGCAGAAGAATGGCGGTGGCGAGGAAGCGCAAGTCGTCGAGAGGCATGCGATCGATCAGATTCATCATCGCTTCGCGAAGGGGAAGGCCCAGACTCTGCTCTTTGTGGAGAGCACGAAATTCGGTTCCCACTGGTTCGGCAATTTCATTGCCCACCATCTCGAGCACGGAACCAATGGAGTGTCCGGCTCGCAAGCCTCGCGACATGAGATCGACGGCGTCCGGCAGCAAGGCATCGAAGCGGCGCCGCCGGATCTCCCGCAGGAGATAGAGAGTGACATACGGGGACGCACCCACGGCCACTCCAATCGCGACACTGATAACAGGGTTGGGTGTCAGTAACGATGCCACCCAGCCTGTTCCTACCCCTGCAGCCGCCGAAAGCAGAAATACGGAAGTGGCGCGCCAATCTTTGCCAGATTGCTTGATCAGCCGGGTCAACGCCGGTGACCATGGCATCCTGCCTACGAGTTCATCGGCAAACGTATTCGAGCGGAGGGCTTCCTCTTTAAGGATGGTGGTGCGGTCCGAGGAAGAATTCGGCCTCTCATCAATCTCCGCCAATCGACGGGCAACCGCTTTCTCCATCGCGGTGGGTTTCAAGAAATAGAACAGCACCGCGAACGAGAGGATCAGAAGCAAGGAAAATAAGAGCACCAGCGACATAGCGTTGTCCTCAGTTCCAGTGGTTGACCGACTGCTCGAAGAAGTTCGCCGGCAGCGAAATGCCGGAGGCCTTGAGTTTTTCCGCAAACTTCGGCCGGATGCCAGTGGCAGTGAACGTCCCCAGCGTGCGGCCGTCGGACGAGACTCCCTGCTTCTCGAACAGGAACACATCCTGCATGCTGACGACGTCGTCTTCCATTCCGGTGATCTCGGTGATGTGCGTCAAACGCCGCGTGCCATCGCTGAAACGTGCCACCTGCAACACCAGCGTAATAGCCGACGCGATCTGTTTGCGGATGGCTTTTTCGGGCAAATTCAGATTGGCCATCACGGCCATGGTCTCCATGCGGGCGATCGCATCCCGCGGACTATTCGCGTGGATGGTGGTCAGCGAGCCGTCGTGGCCGGTGTTCATGGCCTGCAGCATGTCGAGTGCTTCCTCGCTGCGGACCTCGCCGACGATGATGCGATTGGGCCGCATACGCAGGCTGTTGATCACCAGTTGCCGTTGCATGATGGCGCCTTTGCCTTCCACGTTGGCCGGACGGCACTCCAGACGGACAACGTGGCGCTGCTTCATTTGCAGTTCGGCGGAATCTTCAATCGTCACGATGCGTTCTTTGTCCGAGATGTAGCCGGAGAGCACATTCAGCAGCGTCGTCTTTCCCGCGCCAGTACCGCCGGAGACCACGATGTTGAGGCGAGCCCTTACTGCGCCGCGGAGCAACTCCAGCATCGGTTGCGTCAGCGTCTGGTTGACCAGCAGATCGTTTTCGGTGATGGGGACGTGACCGAAGCGCCGTATGGAGAGATGGGGACCATCGATCGCGAGCGGAGGAATGATCACGTTCACGCGGGATCCGTCTGCGAGGCGGGCGTCCACCATGGGTGACGATTCGTCCACCCGCCGCCCGATCGCGGATACGATCTTGTCGATAATGTGCATCAGGTGGGCATTGTCCTTGAACATGATCCTGGTTTCTTCCAGGACCCCCCCGCGCTCGATGTAGACTTCTTTGGCGCCGTTGACCAGGATGTCGCTGATGGTCGGGTCCTGGAGCAGCGGTTCCAGCGGGCCAAGACCAAAAACCTCGTCCAGGACTTCGAGCGAAAGGCGCTCCTTCTCCGGGCCGCTCAGCGGCGTCTTCAAGTTCGACACCAGATCCTGAATCACCGCGTACACCTGGCGCCGGGTGCGGTCGTCGCGTTGCGTCGCCACTTTCTCCAGATCGACCTGGTTCAGCAGGTCGCGATGGATTCCGCTTTTCAGGTCCTGGTAGACGCGGAAGTCCAAGCCGCCTCTCTTTTTTGTTTCGCCGGAGATCAGCGGGTTGATCGTGATTGCCGGAGTCGTGATTTGATTGAAATCGCCCATAGTTATTCCTCACCTTTCACGGCTTACCGGTTCCACAACCCCAGGATTCCGCCGCCGTCCTTCTTCTTCATTTCCGTGCCCGGCTTTCCGCCGATCTCGGTAGCCCATTGCTCGAGACTGCGGGTCACTTCCGAATTCGCAAGCTGGGCGATCGGGTCGCCTTCATGAATCGTTCTTACAACCTGCGGGTACGCATTGGGAACGCGCCAGAAAATCTTCTGCCCGATGGCTTTTTCGATCTGGGCATCCGTCACAACATCGCGCTTGTGGTGTCGGTTCAACACGACGCGGATTTTTTCCCGGGGAATGTCTTTACGAGTGAAATATTCGAGTTGCCGAACGACATTGCGCACAGCCGAAACTTCGGCGACCGTGACCAGGTAGAGCTGATCGCAATCCCGAATGACCGCGAGATTTTCATCGTTGAGGGCCGGCGGAAGATCGACCAGTACGAACTCGTAGCGGGGCCGCAGAAAATCGAGGGTGCTGGTCAGGGCGCCCGGCGGCAGCGCGTCGCGCGTGGCCACGCTACCTTCGGGAGCAGGAATCAGCTCCAGGCCGCTGGAGTGCCGCATCACGAAGCTCTCCAGATAGTCAGCATCCATGCGGTCGGTGTTCTCCAGTAGTTCAAAGAAGTGGTAGCGGGCTTTGGTGAGCTTGAGATAGAGTGCCGCGTCTCCGAAGTCGGGATGTAGATCAAGAAGGAGAGCGCTCCGCGAAACGGAACTAGCCAGCAGGGCGCCCAACTGGGTCGCCAACGTCGTTGTTCCGCAGCCGCCCTTGGCGCCCATGAAGGCCAGCAGTTGCGCGCGATTCTGGTCTTGCTTTTCTTTCCGGCGCGCGCCGATGCGCATGAACGCGCTCGCCAGCTGCTCGCGGTCGATGGGCTTGGCCAGGTATTCACTGCACCCGCAACGCATCGCTTCTAGAATGGCGCTGGGCTGGCTTTGCGACGAGACCGCAAAGATCGCGGTCCCGGGCAGGCTGGCGTGAATGTGTTCTGCCATCATCACAGCGGCCCGGCGATTCCTGTCGAAGTCCACCAGGCAGACGTCAGGCGAAGGTTGTCCGAGCTGCTCCAGGATTGCGTCCTGATCCTGGTCGCTCCGATACGAACCCACCTGCGACCGCAACCGAATCGATGGTGTCAAGCCAGCAAACAGGTTCAGGAAGCGCCATGTTTCTTCATCCAGGCAGACGCCCACTACGGACAGAGGCTCGCCCGCATAAAAGCCTTCCCGCGAGGACGCATTCCAGGAATCGTTTTCTACCATTGCTCTCATTTCGCTCCCGCGCCTTGTGGAGTGGCCCCAATTTCTTTGTTGCCGGGGACCTGTTCGTCAAATTTCTTTTGGTCGAGGAATGGCACCGAGGGCTTGGGCTCCGCGGGCGCCGTTGTGGCGACACGAACCGGATCCACAATGTGCGCAGTCACAAACACCAGCAGTTCGGTGTCCGTCTTGTTGACAGATCTCGAACGAAACAACTGTCCTAAGATCGGGATGTCGCCGATACCCGGAACCTTGCTCAACTGCGTTGTGGCCCGGCGATCCAGCAGGCCGGCAATTCCAAACGATTGCCCGTCTTTCAGTTCGATTTCCGTCTCGGCGCGCCGCGTGGAAATGGCTGGCAGCGTGCCTCCTCCAGGAATTGGCGCGGCATTGGTGAAATCCAGCGCGCTGACTTCGGGGGATACATGCAGTCGAAGCGTGTTGTCTTCTTGAACGACCCCGGTGAAGTCCAGTTTGACGCCAAACGGCTTGAACTGAACGGCATACGTGCTTATATTGCCCGAAGGCTGGACAACCACGTAGGGAAACTCGCCACCCGCCAGGAACGTAGCCTTCTGACCGTTGATGGCCATCAGGTTCGGCTCAGCCAGGATTTGGAGCACGTTACGCGCTTGCAATGCCTGGATCACCGTGCCCAGATGAAGGTCCGGCCGGAACAAGAAAACGTTGAGCACTTGATTGATTGTGAAGTCCTGAACCCCGAATGGGAAGTGTGGTGCGCCGCCGCCAAAGGCATCATTGATCTTCACCCCACCAAAATTTCCGAACTGGCCAGTAGTGGTCGTGCCCAAAGTATTCCCGGCGCCCGTTGAAAAGAAGTTGACGCCGAGCTGAGACAGCGCAGCGCGATCGACTTCCGCGAACTTCACCTCGAGCAGGACCTGACGATCGTGAGTGATCGGAACGAGGATGGAGTTCACCACATCCTTGGAATAGATGCCGGCCATCTTGCCCAGCTCTTCGACGATGTGCGGATTGGAGGCAGTCCCGGTGAGGAGCAGGCGTCCTCCATCCACTTCCACGTCCAGATGCTCGTTGGGATAGGTCTTTTGAATGGCATTTCTGAGGCCGGCGATATCGATATCCGTGACAACATCGAACACCTGCGAACGTCCGCTCGAATCCCACAGGATCAGGCTGCTCGCCCCGGCGGCCTTGCCCTCGATCACAACCTGCGTGGGAGAAGTGGCCAGCGTCTCAACTGCGGCCGGATTGCTCGAGAGCACCCGCGTCAGCGGCGTTTGCACATTGATGACGATCGACTTCCCAACTAATACGTGTACCGTTTCCCCTTCCGCGGGAGCTACCGGTTGGGGCGCGCTTTGTCCCGCCGTGGAAAAAGTGCCGATCACAAGAAGAAAGAATGCGGTTCTCGCGATATTCGAACTGATCATTTGATCCCCTGTTCTTTTTGGGCTTCATCAAATTTGTGGACCGTGTGCTGGGTGCCTTGAATGACTTCCAGCACATAAATCGGTTTGCTGGGGGACGCGACTATCCGTTTCCCGGTCTTCTTCGGCGGGTCGGGTGGCTTCGCCGCGGCAACCAACTGGTCGATACGGGTGGGATGAAGGTCGACATTCTTCTTGTCGGTGCCATTCCGCAGGACAAACTGGATGGTGCCCTGAGTACTGGCAAGTTGCAATTTCTGCGAGTCATCGGGACTGAGAAGCAACGTCACCACGTTCACCTGCTCCGGCTTACCGTGGGGATCCGGCTCAATTGTCTGGCCGGCCGTAAGGACCTCGACGTCCTGAAGCACCGTTTGGGTAAGTGAACCGGCAGTCGCAGGCAAGTTGTAGGTGGCGAGCACATCGACGTGAGACCCGGGATAGAGAAATCCGGCGACGCCGACGATCTCGTTGGAACGCACGGCCGTCGCGCGCATCCCGGGCGGAATCTTGGTGGCCAGGCCAATACCCGAGCCTTCCATGCCCAAATCTCGCTGCAGGATAGGCTGTTTGGGTCCCATCGAATGAATCAGAGGATGGCCAATCACCGCATCGATCTTGTTCGACGATCCAACGAGCGGGACGTCGCTCGGCCAGTCAATCAGGACGACATCCTTCGCGGAGAGAGCCACGCCTCCGGATAGATCGTTGGCCGAGGCCACGATCTGAGTGACAGCGCGCTGCGAAAGGCCCGAGCGTAAGCGCCGGAAGACCAGGAATGTCACCGTGGTGGCCAGAACCGCAGCCATCAAGAATGCGAGCAGAACACGTCGAGCGTTCGTAAGTCACCTCCACCAGATAGCGTTGCCGGCACAAAACAGAGTTCCCATCGCGATCGCGATCCCGAAGGGCACTCGCAGCTTTGCTTCGCGAACATTCAACAAGGGATGAGGACGCAAACCGGAAGTAAGACGAAAACGGATAAGTTCGGAAAGATTCCAAAGCGTGGTGCGCGCTCCTTGCCGAACGAGCATGTAGAAGAGCGCGAGCCCTCCGCCTGCCAGCGCAGCCGCCAGAAGGATCGCGATCACCTGCTCTTTTCCGGCCCACGCGCCAACCGAGGCCATTAACTTCACATCCCCGCCGCCGATGGCGCCGATTACAAACAGAACGAAGAAGAGAACACCCGCCACCAGCATGCCGACTGTGCCATTCTTCAGTCCGGACCAGCCCAGCACGCCGAACCGCAACACCAGCGCCGTCAGCAGCCCGCTGTAGGTCAGCCAGTTCGGAATGCGAGCGCTGCGCAGGTCGCTAACTCCCCCCAGGGAAGCCACCAGCGCAGCGCCGATCAGGAAATAGGTCTCTGACATGGTTACTCTTCGGAAAAGCCGCGGCAGGGGGGAGTCGCCGTGGGTTGAAAACAGTTCTTGCAGATCGCAAACATCCGGACACGAACATCACTAGGTGATGTACTGGCCGAGAATGGTGCCGATCTGCGTGAACGCGCTGTTGAGTCCGGTTGCCAGGTTGCTCATACCAGCCGTGGCAGCGAACGCAACGAGTGCAAGGATCAGAAGGTACTCCACCAGTCCCTGACCTGCCTCATCGTGGCGCAGACGGGAAAGATGGTTAGCGAGAAATTGCATCATTGACAAGCTCCTTGGTCACTAGTCTTGGTTCCGTAATCTTGGTTCCGTTTGCCTGTGGCCGGCGTCAACAGCTGAGCGCAAGGACACGGGCGAAACCGGGATTCTCTTGTGACTACCGGCGACTATGTGATGTAGGTGCCGAGGATCTGGCTGATACGGGTGAAAGCGCTGTTCAGACCAGTTGCCAGGTTGTTCATTCCCGCCGTGGCCGCGAACGCGACCAGCGCCAGGATCAGCAAGTATTCCACCAGGCCCTGACCCGCTTCATCCTTGTGGAGGCGGCTTAGGGACTTCAGAACGAGGTTCATCATTGTCGATTCTCCTTTAGTTTTGGTTGTTCCCAGCGCCTGGGGGGGAGCGAAGGTCACAAACTGACACTCGTGCTAAGGGCACTCCGGGGGCCAAAGTGCTCCGCAGTGGCATGGCTCGCGCCGTTCTTGAAGCATGTCATTGCAGGAACGACACTTGGAATGACGACGGCCGAACCATCCATGGAGCGCGCGGTTCGAACGGCCACCCTGCCGGGGCCCGATTTCGATTTCTTTGGTAACTACAGGATCAGCGATAACGAGGCAGGCGAATACTTTTGTTTACAGTGGCAGAGTCTTAAGCGATGGTTCCTTTTACGAGGATGTCAATAAACCCAAGCCGCCTGATAGCAATGAAAATCCATTTTGGGCGAGTTGCCGGCGGAAGATCAGGTGCTATAATCCGCGCCCAATGAAGCATGAGCGGGTGATACGATGCACGGCCGTACTTCTCATTGTATTCCTGGAGATAGCCTACGCAGTGTTCAGTTTTCCCGCCAATCAGGAAGACACCAGCCGGCTTCTCGACTTTTCTGAGTTTTATGCCGCAGGCCAGATCGTTCGCTATGGACTCGGAAACAGCCTATACGATCTGAGGGTACAAGCTGAATTCCAATTACAAGTCGCCCCGGTGCATGCGTTCTATCTTCGGCCTCCATTCGAGGCACTCATTTTTATTCCCTTCACGTATTTGAGTTACCGAGCCGCATATGCAGCCTGGCTCATACTTAGCCTTGCAGTCGTGTCCGGCACGGCTTGGCTCATTCAAGGCAACACCAATGTCTTGAACGCCATGTTGCAGTACACGCGCGGAATTCCTGTCGATTTCGGGTTGCTGCTGGTCGTCTTCCTAACCTTCGCTCCGACCATGAACTGCCTTCTGATCGGGCAGGACTCCGTACTAATGCTGATGATCTATACCCTTGTTTTTCTCGCGCTCAAGCGAGGCCGCGAGCTTGAAGCCGGAGGCCTACTCGCCTGCGGTCTCTTTAAATTTCATCTCGTGCTCCCTTTTGCGATCATCTTCGCCCTACGACGTCGAGGTTCCTTTGTGCTCGGGTTTACCGGGATTGCTCTTCTCTTGGTCGCCATCTCAATGCTAGTGTCTGGCCCCGCCGTAATCGCGACCTATCCCAAAATATTTCTGAACAACCAGTACAGGGCGCTTATGGGCTTTCAACCCGAATATGCAGCGAACATTCGCGGACTCGTCTACTTGATCACTCCCGGCAAGATCCCAGTCGCGATTTCCGGCGCAATGGTTGCCGCATTGTCTGCATTTCTATTGTGGGTAACAGCAAGAACCTGGAAAGACAGCGAATTCGAACTCTGTTTTTCGGCCACCGTGATTGCTACCCTACTCACCGGATACCACTCGTTCGTCTACGATCTTTCTTTACTCTTACTTCCGGTCGCCATCGTGTGCGGCGAACTGGCGAAGCGCAACATCTTGCTAAGCAACGTAACTCTCAACACTACTTTGATTGTCCTCTTTGTGCCACCCGTTCATCATGTGCTGCTAATTCACCACATTTATGCGGTCATGTGCGTACCGCTGGCGGTGCTCTTTGTCAGTGTGGTAAAAATAGCGGCGCGGCAGCCCGCTGAGCCGTTGAATTCGTTGACAACCCCTTGAGCTACCAACTTTTGCGGTCGCAGAATCTGCGTCAATTGTTCTCACCTTAGGGGCATGCCAAGTCCTTGCGAACCATGAACAGGAAATGAAAATTGGCGGCGGAGTCGAGGGACGCGCAGGATCGGTATTCCTGCACGATGTAGTCGGCCACCGGATCACTGGCCAGGTCCCGGGCCTGGGTGTTGGGCCATGAGTCCTGGTGGTGTTGGGCAAATTCTGCTTCGTACAAGACCACTCGCACCGGGCGAGCCTTGAGCTGGGCCAGCAGGTCTAATGATTGTTCGCGCGTGTGCATTCCGGGCTGGTAATACTCAAAGCTGGTGGGACTGTACGTACCGGTCAAATAGTAGAAGAGCGACATATACGGATACACTAGAATTCGTTCCCCTGGGGCAACAGAGGCCTGGACACGTTCGATCACCATGTCCTCCGCGGGCGTGTTGACCACTCCCCGGCGTGCGACCAATGTGTGATGCGGTCCTGCCGCCCTTAACAGCAGTGCCATCGCCATGGCCAGCAAGGAGAGCGCGGCGCAGAAGCTGAGAACTGGCCCGAATCGCCGTACGAGGGGCCCCCGGATATTGCGTCCGTCCAGAAGCCATGCCAATACCAGAAAGAACATTGGCTGCAGGTAAACGAAGTGTATGATGTCGGCCCGGACGACAACTACAGTGAGCAGCAGTCCCGAAACCGCGCTGGACACCAACACGTAGTTGGCCCACTCGGGAAAGGTATCGTGTCTTCGCCATCTGCCCGCTACCAGCCGGAGCAGAAGCGCCACTCCGAAAAGCGGCAATACTGGAATCCAAAGCGACGGGCTGATGGCAAGTATCGTCGCCGCCCGAATCCCCCAGGAACCAGAGAAGAAAATGGTGTGCCGGGCGTTATCAGAAAGGTTCTGGTAACCATACGGAACTCGATTGGCGACTGAGTAGTGCTGGAGCGGCCAGAGCCAACCAGCAATCATCGGCGTTAAGGCATGCTGGCTGCCAAAGTAGATCACTGTAACCACCAGCGGCCATGTCAGACCAATCGCGAGCACAACCATCCGAGTGTGGGCAAACAGTTTGCGCTGCCGGTCGCTAAGAGCGATGATCAGAAATCCTAGACTGAGACCGAGCAGAAGTCCGGCTCCTTTCGATTGTTCAAACAAACCAGTGAGGGAAACCAGCGATCCAGTCGCAAACGCCCACTTCGCGTGTGGAGACTCCAGCCATCGGACCGCGCAGTACAGAGCGAGGCACGCCAGCAGCGTGCTGTCCCAGTTGTGCAGCACCAGGAAGCGAAACGGGAGCGCGGTTACCGTCATCAGCCCAGTCACCAGGAGAGCGGTTTCGCGAGAGCACACGCGCCGCGCCAACAGGTAGGTGATCACGCCAAATGCCGCTCCCATGAATGCCACGGCAGTGCGCGCGACCAAAAAAGAATCTCCAAAGACGCGAAACAGCAGCGCATTGAAGTAATACGATCCGGGAGTGAAGAACGAGAAGAAGTCCCGGTAAAGAACTTGACCGTCCAGAACTCGCTGTGCTCCCTGCAGGACGATGCCTTCGTCAGGGTCGAGCATTGTGAAGCGCCGGAACAGGCAGAGATAGAGAAGCGACAACAGGAACAAACCGATCGCAATGTAGCGCTCCGAGCGAGATTCCTCCGGCAGAAACACGCCCAAGGCTTGGCCGGCCTGAGCCGAGTCTGGGCTGGCTGGAGAGGGTTCAAGTTGCGCGGCACCAGTCTGCAGTCGAGACGCCACTTCGGAATGCAGGGGGGCCTCACTCGGCATTATTGGTACCGGCCTTCCTCCACGCAGAGTTACCCATTTTCTGAGCCGCTGCCACCACGAGTTGCCCATCGCATCGAGAGGGATACGGCGCGAACTTGGGAGGTATCACATCGGCCTCAAGCAGCCAGGCGCCGCGAGCGCCGTAGTAGCGAATCAGTTCTTCGTTCTCTGCGGGTCCCATGTCGCGTGCCCAAATGATTTTTGTGTGGTCGATATCGGCATCGTTGTCAACCCAATCAGGAGCGAGGACCGCATGATCGGGTCTATAGCGGACGATTATCAGTTGACGGCCGGGCAAGTCACTGAGTTGGGAGAGAATCTGACCGCGAGCCGCGCCTGGTTGCTGCTCCCCTGATTTGGCGCGGTTGAACAGCGTTGTCAGGAACAGGCCGACTGGCCTCCGTCCGCTCGGTTGGCGGCGGATGGTCTGCGTTGGTTGCGTGAGACGTTTCGCTGAAAGGATCGAAATAATGGCGAGAAGAACTCCACCAAGCACATCCGCGAAATAGTGCCAGCCCGTTGTCATGGTGGAAAGAATGACCATTGCCGCGACCAGGGCAACCGGGATGCGCAGCCAGCGGAATCCCCACAGGGCCGCTGCAAAGAGAATGGCCCAAACGACATGGAAGGATGGAAAACAGACCACTCCTACCTCTTGTGAGCTGAGCACGTAGGTGCCCGTAAGACGCATCGCCAAAAGCGGGAGTTCGCAGGACGCAGTCTGACTTTGGGTCGGGAGAAAGTGATAATAGCGCCACGGGCCAATCGCGGGAAGAAGCGCGAACAGGGGGAGCCCGATTGCGAAGGAGATCAAGTTTGCGACAAGAAACTCCTTGGCATATTTCAATCTCCCGGCCAAGACCGGCAAGAGCACGGCTAGCGGGAGCAAAATCACAACCCATGCATAGCTCCTATTGAGCACGCTCCCGAGCCAATGGTGGGCCGTCCACGCCATGATGGCAGGCACGCTGACCCCAAGATGCTCGTCGGCCCTGCCGAAGAACGAGTCCTGAAGTGGCATTCGCAGCCGCGCCGCACCCTGCACAAGAATCGGGACAATCAACCTTACCAGCAACGCCCAGAGCAGCGTCAGCGCTGAATCCAGCAAATCCGCGCGGCCCTTCTCGTACCAGTAGGCCGGTAGTGGTAGCAACATCGCCGATATGACCAGGAGGTAAATCGCCCACGGGCCAAGGCCGGGAAGCTCGATGTCGGTAAGCGCGCAGCCCGCAAGCGAGATTATTAGAAGGGTCGAGATTGCGAAGGCCATCCACAGGTGGAAGCCGCCTACAAAGGCCAACACGCGGGAAGCTCTGGTTTGGGCAGAGGCTTGCGCCACCAGCGTGCTCATTCATTCTCTCCAGTTCGATCGCGCGAAGAGACTTTCTTCTCTGCCTGCGACCGTTGCAGCAAGCTTCCCGACCCTATGGTCATCTGTCGACGCCCTCCGGGGTTGGTGATTTAGCCTTCGCTGCGGTTTCACCGGGTGTCGACCGAACTTGCTGCGAATACGACGATAGCTGCGGTGAATTTGCATCCGCCTCCAGCAGCCAAACATGGCGGTCGTTGTAGTAACGAAGCAGTTCCTCGTTCTGATCGGCTCTCATGTCTCTGGCCCAGACAATCTTGGCGTGATCGAGGTCAGCTCCGTTGTAAACCCAATCCCACAGCGGAGCGTGTTTCGGGCTATAGCGCACGAGAACGAGCTGACCTCCCGGAAGAGATCCCAATTGCGCCTCAATTGCGGCGCGTTCCGGGCCGATGGCCGCCCAGGTTCCTGATTTGGGCGGTGCCGTCAGTATGTGTACCTGCACTGGGATCATCAGCACGCACAGCACAATGATCGCCCGCGACAGGAACAAACCCGTAGGCCGGCTTTCCCATTGCCAGACACGCAGGTGCCGCATGCATTGCGCTACGGCCGCAAGGATCACCGGAACGATCGGAGCGACGTAGTGGATGTTGAAGAAGACAACGAGCGCAGAGCCGACGATTCCCGCCGCCCCGGCGATGAGCAGAAGGCGGACTCGTCGGTCGCGCAGGACTCGAGGGAGCAAGAGCAATGGAATGGTCAGGATCGGAGAAATGTAGAAAGCCCAGGACATTAGCAGCTTTTTCGCCAGTTGAAGGAAAACACCTCCTGTCGTATGGGCGAGCGCGAATTCCTCGCGTTCCAGGCCAGCATAGAAGTCGCGAATCACCTTGTGGTGATACTCCGGCTCCGGATATGCCGCTTGCCAGTAGAAATAGCGCGCCACCGAGTACGTCTCCCGGTTCACCTGCTGTGGCAGGCGCGTTGGGCTGCCGGTGACTCTCCAGCAGTAGTAACTGGTTGCAGCACCCGCGACTGCGAGTATCAGCAACATGGGAAGTGCCACGCGGGACAGCCATACGCCCACGTCTGGCTTGGGCCTCGGCGTTTTTCCCGCGATCCAGTAGATCAGAATGCCGGCGGTGGTCAGGCTCAGCACGAAGCCTTCGTAGGGACGAGTGTTGGCCAACATTGCCATGCCGATTGCCATCACAATCGCGTCGCGCACCCGCTGCCGCCGCATAATGCGCGGCATTGCCCCCAGCACCAGCGCCCCGCCGGCCGCGGCCAGGGCGCCACCCCAATAACTATTGTCCCAATAACTGAGCACGCCGAAGCGCATCACTGGCAACATGCCTCCGAGAAGCGCCCACGAGGGTGGTAACCATGCCTGGAGCATCCAGCAGACGGCGGCGCACATCAGGCCGACGCTCAGCCACACGCCCCAGAACGGATGCCCGAAAACGACCTGGCCGAAGGCCAGGGCCAATCCCTGAAGCGGCGGATACATCGAGGTATAAGTTGGGTGGAAGATTACGTGGAAAGTTTCCAGATGCACCCACATGGGGTGAGTGGGATTGGCGAGGCGTCCGTGGGCAAAGGTGTCGCCGGCCAGTAGGAAGCTGAACTCGTCATTTATGAACGGATGAGGAATTGGCAGCCAGGGCAACAACGCAAGCCGGACTGCCAGGGCGGAGAAACCGCAAATCAAAATGCTCAGGGTGCGTCTTCGAGCCACCGCTGCCAGTGCTCGCTCCGCCTGCGCGAACCAGGTCGCGCAGAACTGCGGACGCAAGAGCGCCAGCAGCAGCGCCAGCGAGACCAACAATGCTTCAGGTCCTATATGCGCGAACATGAATAGCCTCGACTCCTGAATCCTTCCACCACACTCGAACTGAGAGGGGAACGCCGTCACCAGCGGCTATGAATACCCGACGATTCTCCGCATGTGGCGCTCCAGCCATTCCCCCGCGGACTGCAGCGATTGCTTTAGGGAGATCGTGTTCCATTCGTATTGCTCGTGCCACACGGCGGACATGCCCCAGACTTCACGCAGCTTTTGCCAATATCGGGCACGAATGGCGGAATCATTGGCGGCGCTTCCGGCCTCGGCAGTCGTGACGAGAAACTCCGCCGGCGGTTCGTCGGGAAGGCGGTGTGCATAGCCATACCGCCACTGAATTTGCGTGACGGCACACTTCCAATATGCTTTGGCGATCTTCTCCGCCGCCGCGCGCTTCTCCGCCGGAACGCGGGAGTGATCGAAAAATTCCACCGGCATCGCCGAACGCAAGCGGAATTCGGAGCGGATGGAAGCATAGGCCGCGACGCAAATCACGATCACAATGATGGCAATAACGTCGTATCTTCGGTGGATTGCCATGCTCGTTCCGCGCTTTCAATCCCTCTCGCCGGAAACCAGGCCCAACTCATCGGGCCGTGGCCAGAGCCGGCGACCATCGTTCCGTGCTCGGCGACGTGCGGTTGAAGTTTGCTGCCGTGCTAGCGGGGCCGTCACTCATCCTCTCCAGTAGAACGCCGATCTTGTCGCTGTAAAGAACTTTCCATTTCGGATCGTGCTGGAGCACATAGGTAAGCGGTTCGCCCGGCGGAAACAGAACGTAACGAATCTTGTATTTGTCCAGGAGAGGCTCAGGATTCTTGAGCGCCAGCACATCGAGATAATCCTGGAGGACGCCGGAGTATTCGAAGATGTCCACCCGGCTATCGAGAAATATCTTCAGGCTCGGATCCCGCCAGTTCAGGTATCCGCCCCACAGGTAAAAATTCAACACCGGCCCAGAAGGAGGATGAGCCTGCAAGTACGAAACGGCCTGTACTGGATATTGATCGGCAACTAGGGCCTGCAGTTGGGCTTCTCGAGGCCAATAGTGCGCGACCCCCGCAATCATCGAAATGATGACGATAGCGTTTATCACGGGAGTGTCCATCTCCCGGCGGTAGCGGGGCACGAACTCAAAAGTCTTTGCGAGGACAGGCGCAATCACTATGCCCAGCAGGAACAGAAAACGGATGTAAGTCAATCCGCTATAGAGAGCGAACAGCACTACTCCCAGTTCGGCCAGAGTCCAACGACGCGCGCGCAGCAGCGTGCTGACCAGCAGGAGAATCAACAGGATGATGACAAGCTTGCCGCGCGTGTCGTGGAAGTTGACGGAAACCCATTCCGCAACATGCTCGATATTGAGCTTCTGCCTAAAGGCGAGATCGAAAGGATAGAACACCAGGCGGACGCCAAACGGATTCACGAACAGGGCGCCCAAACTGGCGCTCCAGCTCATGAGCAGCTGATTGCGTTGGGAGGGTGTCCAGGGATCGGCCGCAATCAAACCCCATTCTCCCTTGAACAGGCCTGCTCCGATCACGGTCGAAAAGATCACGATCCCGATAAGCCAGGATCCGTGAGTGTTCACCCACAGGCAGAAGAGAGGCGGAATCAACCAGAGCGGCGCGTGGCCCTTCTGGCGAAAACGCTGCAGGACAATCAACAGTAGTACGAGATAGGCGTAACCAAACAGAATCGTGCGTGGACCAAACGAAACCGAGCCGAGAAAAACCGCGAAGCATCCCGCCACGATGGAAGCTTTGTAGTGGCCGCTCTCCCGATAGCACAGATACAGCACTCCCAAGAAAATCAAGGTCAGAACCGCAAACATAACCGCGTTAATCCCACCAAGTCCCAGGGCGCGCCAGGCGAAGTAGTAAGGCAGCTCCGCCAACCATTCGTGGTTGATCCAGGGATGACCCGGAACTGTGAAGGAGTACAAGTCAGCGCGAGGAAGGCTGTGGTGCTGAACCAGGTAGTCCGCATTATGAAGGTGCCACCAGATGTCGGGGTCGCTGATGCCCCTGCGGGACAAAGCAAATACCACCGTCACCACGATCAAAGTGAGGACAACGTGAAAAGAGACGGCTGGGAACAAGCGCCCGGGCCAACCAGCCGGCGCGCCAGACAGTTGGTCCTTCAGTTGCCCCGTCCTGACGGGTTCCCAGACAGGTGGTTCTTGAACCGCGTTCATCGATTGGATAACAAGCCTGATCGGCTCGGCCTCTCGTGTAGACAGAATTCCCGGCTTTGTCCAAGCAATTGAGGTACCACAGCGGTCGCGATGGGGTCGCAAATGACCGGCGGAATGAAGCGCACTTCCCCAGGGCCGATTGCCGGACTGCGGGGCTGGACTGGAGGAAATTGCAGACTGGGAGCGGAAAGGCCCCATTATTCCTCGCTGTCACCGCCACTTACAGGACTTGGCCGCGAAGCAACAGTGGAGCGGGATAGTGTGTCCGATTGTATACCCCGGACCCTGTGGTAGCCCTGCCGCACTGTCGTGAGAGGAGATGGCACTTATGGGGCCGCGATGCAGGGTAACGTCTCCGTTAGCACATTCGTGCCATTCATAACTCACAAACGTGCCATTTACAGAATGTAGCCATAAAGCAACACTATTCTGTAAGACTAGCACCCCGCTGTATTCCCCCATACAGTGATCGACAGGTTCTGTTAGACCCGGGATTCTGGCTTCCCCGTCTAGCCATAGTGCTCTTCCCGCGGAGTTTTTCCCTGAATCTGCCGAGTTGGATGCACTCAACTCCCCCCGAAAAAGTGCGCTGCCATCAGTTGTCAGACCGTGTGTGAGATCGTCGAATGTGGCTGTGCCGTATCGCGTACCCATAAGTTGAAACAAGAAGGAGCGGTACTCTGTTGTCAAACTTAGGCGCTGAGCCCCGGAACATACTGCTGGTCGATTCCGATGAAGCATTCGGCCAGGTATTAAAGCAGGTTGTAGGGAACGACTACCTGCTCCAGCAAGCATCTTCCGTGAAACAAGCCATTGCGCGACTCGATGCAGAGATTCCCGATGCAATTCTGGTCAATTTCGACATTCCGCCGGATCAGGCGGCGAGCCAAGATTCTCAGGAACTCCTGCACGCGGCCTCTAACAAAGCCGTTCCCATACCAGTGATCGCGTACAGCTGGGATGGGCGTGGGCAGAGGGCCCGCGAAGCCTTTCGACAAGGTGCATTCGACGTCCTCGATCAGCCCCTTGATATCCAGCAGCTGAAATTTGCTTTGGATCGGGCTTGCCGCCGTGTGGAGTTAGCGCGCGAACTTGCCGAAGCCCAGAGACTGCTGCGAACCACTCGAATCGACGGGTTATTGGGAAACAGCAAAGTCATGGAGCGGGTCGATGAAGTGGCCCGAAAAGTCGCGGAAGTCTTCACGACTGTTCTGATTACCGGCGAGAGTGGAACAGGAAAGGGCGTGGTTGCACAGGCGATTCATCGTCTGAGCCCGAGATCCGCAAAGTCGTTCGTGGCCTTCTCCGTTTGCTCTTTCCCGGACTCCCTGATCGAAGACGAACTGTTCGGCCATGAGCGGGGCGCCTTCACCGGCGCGGCACAAACCCGCCGGGGACGATTTGAAGAAGCCAATGGCGGAACGATCTTCATAGATGAAATCGGGGATTTGGCGCTTCCCTTGCAAGTCAAGTTGTTGCACGTCTTGCAGGAGCGCACGGTGGAACGGCTGGGGTCGAATGTCTCCCGCCCCATCGACGTTCGTGTCATCTGTGCCACCAACCGCAACCTGGAAGAAATGGTGGAACAAGGCACGTTTCGGGAGGACCTGTATTTCCGGATCTCGGTGGTCAAGATCCGGATGCCTGCCCTGCGCGAGCGAAAAGAGGATATCCCGCTGCTGGCGGAACATTTCTTGCGCACCTTTGCCAAGGTGCATAACAAGACGGCGCGCGCGTTTACGCCCGGATTCGTGAGCGCGCTGGCGCGGCATTCCTGGCCGGGAAATGTTCGTGAGTTGCAGAACGTGATTGAACGCAGCGTGGTGCTCGCCAACGGCAACGAATACCTGGGAGTGGCCGACTTGCCGGAGGAGTTGAGGGGGCTAACGTCCTCGCAAGACCTGCCCATCGGTTCATTCCATGAGGCGGTCCATAGCTTCAAACACGAGTTGGTGCGCTCAGCATTGCGTATGCACGGCGGCAATAAGTCGAAAGCTGCCCAGGAATTGGGCATTAGCCGTTGCTACCTGCACCGCCTGCTGAACCAGTTGAAGCTGACCGACCTCGACGCCGTGGACGAATCAGACGCGTCGTCGGACGACGAGACGAGCGCAGTGCGAACGGAGTCCAGGCGGCTGGGCGGTGTAGTGCAGGCTGCCTGAGGTGGTCGCGATGAGAGAGTCAAATTTCGTGCGCGGGAATTCGGGGCAAGCGCTGGTCGAGACGGTGCTGCTGTTGCCGTTGCTGCTGATGATCATTCTTAATGCGGTGAACTTTGGCTATTTCTTTTTGATGGCGCTGAATATCACCTCTGCGTCACGCAGCAGCGCAATCTATTCGATCATGGGAGGGGCGACGCCCGCTGCCATCGCCTTGCCAAAGGCAGGTCCGGTCAGCGATCTGGCGTACCAGGACCTGACCGGTGCAGTCTATTCTCCGTCCACGAATGCCGGGGTTTGGGTTTGTTCGCCCTCCGTGGGCATACTCAATGCGGGTACCGTAAACCAGAAATCGGCGTGCACCAGCGTTGGCTCTATCGGCAGCTTTCCGGCCTCGGAGCCCGATCCGGAACTGAACACCAGTAACGCTGTGCCGGCATTTATGCTGAACCGGGTGGACATCGCGTACCGCTTCACACCACCGATTCCACTGATGCCATTCAACATCATTGTGCTGGCCAGCCCAGCGTGCACTTCCAGCGGCGGAATCGTGAGTTGCACGTTCTACCGCCACAGCGTAATGCGGGTGATGTGATGAAACTGAGCCGATGGTGCGATGGATATCCCTCGAGCTCCCGATCCTGCCGCGGGAGGGCTCGCGGACAGGCCCAAGTGGAATTCGCTCTGGTCGTCGTTTTTCTGATGATTCTGGTCTTGTCGATGATCGAGATCATCACGCTCATACACACCTATAACGTGCTCGCCTATTCGGCAAAAGAAGGAGTGCGCTACGCCATCGTTCACGGGGCAAATAATGCCTATAAGGTTGGACCCTGCCCCGGGGGCCCCCGCTGCGCCAAGCTTGATGGTCCGCCTGCGCCGCCCGGAACGGTCGCCCAGGACCCCACCAACGTTTACGGCGTGGTCAAGACATACGCTCAGTACTCGCTGCATGACACCAGCGGCATGACGGTGAGTGTGTCCTACCCGGGAGGAGACGCAACACCCGCCAACAAGACTCCCAACCAAGTGCGGATCGTGGTGAGTTATCCCTATCAGGCGTTCTTTGGCCTTGGCTGGCCGACAGTGACGGTCAATGCGGCCGCCGAGGGAAGGATTATGAATTGAAAGGCGAGAGAGCCATTTGATGAGGAGGTGTCCGCGATGAGGACGAATCGTTGGAATTGGAAGCGGAGAACCGATCGGGCCGCCGAAGCAGGTCAGACCACAGTGTTTTTTGTGCTCGTCCTGGGAATTTTTCTTTTGGGCGCGCTTTGTCTGGCCTTTGATTTTTCGAATATGTGGTTCCATCGCCAGGCCGCGCAAACTGCCGCCGACGCCGCCTGCGCCGCAGGCGCCATGGACATTCTAGTGGACGCACAAGGCAGTGCGACCGGCCATCAGGGTTTCACGTTGGGCACAAACTACAGTTGCACCACCGCTTCGACCGACAGCGTGTGCCAGTACGCGGCCAAGAACGGCTACAACAGCAACGGTGCTGCACCCGGCAACCTCGTCAGTGTGAGCTTTCCTATTGACGCGGCCAGTGGCGCGCCTCCCGGTGTGCCGATTCCGCCTGCCAGCAGTGCCGGCGCATTTCCTTTCATCCGTGTGGACGTCGTCGATCATGTCCAGACTTTCTTTCTCGGCCTGCTGAGCGGCAGCACCAGCAAAGACGTGCGAGCCTTCTCGACGTGCGGCGTCGAACTGGCGGCGGCGCCCATTCCGCTTCTGGTTCTCCACCCAACCAACGCCAAGTCGCTCACGGTTCAGGGAGCCAACAGCAGCAACTCTTGCGACACTTCGGCAAAAAATAAGTTATGCATATGGGGAGGTCCGCAGCAGAGCATCCAGGTAAATTCCAGCGCTACAAATGCCGCGTATCTCGGCGGCGGCGCCAACATTGACCTTAACAAGGGCGGACCAAGCAACACGGGGAGCGACCTGGGAACTTGGGGTGGACCAACTACAGCCCCCGGCGGGTTTCTGGGCGGCAGCACCGGTAACTGGCTCGCCCCCAACCCTCCTATCAACGATCCTTTTGCTAGTCTGGCGGTTCCGAGCACCACGGGATTAACAACCTATACGGGCCCGGCAAGAACCGCTCTCCCAACGGACCCTGGAATTGTTTGTCCTGATACCAGCTGCGACGAATACGCCCCAGGCATTTACAGCTTGGGGATTTGCGTTAAATCGGGGGGCGGCGCGCCGTGCAGTTGCCATCCGGGAGGAGGTCGCTGCACGGCAATTTTCGATCCCGGCGTGTACATTATCCAGGGAACCTTCTTGGTACAATCCAACTCCTGCCTTCGTCCGAGTGGTGCGGCGGGTGATGGCACTGGCGGTGTCATCTTGTACTTTACCAACGGTGGCTCCGTAACCGTGGGTGCAGATTCAGGAAACAAGTGCCAGGCCGATTTCATCACGGCTGGCTATGCCGGTACCAGTTCTCTGCTCTATGGTATCAAGTGTAAGTCCACCTCAAACATCCCCCTGAACTTGCAAGGCATCGCCAGCTTGAGCGGAAACGTGTTGCTTGCCCCATGTACGGGGACCTATGGCGATCCGTTCGAAGCCACGGGCGGAACCGATCCGGACGGTGAACAGCACGGGTTCCTGATGTTCCAGGACCGCTCGACGGAAGCAGCGAACCAGAGCTGGGGCGGCGGCGGATCCTTCTTGCTCGCCGGCACCATGTACTTCCATAACAACACTGATTTTTCCGACACTTTCACGCTGGCCGGCAACTCAGGTTCAAGCACCTACGTGTTAGGCGACATTGTTGCGGACAATGTACTTCTGACTGGGGATTCCCAGGTAACCATGGACCTGAATACCTCTGTGGTGTTCTCCGTTCTGAAGGCATCAATTCTTCAATGAGCGCTGTGATGGCTAATTCGGCTTCGGGAGGGGAGTGATCGAAAGATGAGTCCTGTTCTCGAGCAAGCTCGGCCGCCGAGGCGGAGTTTGGAGTTGGTCCGACGCCAAGCGCCGGCGCTGACGTTCCGCGAAGTGGGCTATGGATATCGCCCCGGACGCAGCCTTGGACTTTCGATTCTCGCTCATCAGCTGGCCTTGCTCGCGATTGTGTTTTTTGGTCGTTACGTAGTTCTCCAACCGGCGATCATGGTGAAGCCGCAATTCGAGTTGACCCGTTCCAGCGACATCCTGGTTCTGCCGACGCTCGGCGGTGGAAGCGAGGGCAGTGGTCGAACCGGTGGTGGAAAGGGAAGTGTGGACACGGCCTCCTCGGGATTGCGTTCTCGAAGCCAGCGGGGCTTCGCGTATCCGGGGCCGCAGCCGCTGGTTTCAAATCCTCCGCGGGCCACCCTCGACATTCAAACTATCCTTCAGCCTTCGCTCGATAATCTGCCGCGCTTGCGGCGTTATGTGCCCTTGCCCAACATCGTCCGACCGCCGTCGGCAACTGCATCCGACCTGGGCCATGCGAAAGCGGCGCTGGTGGTTAAGTCCGAAAAGCTGTCTCTTCCTCAACCCGCCGAAACGCCCATCGCAGCGCCGAAGCTTACCCTGCCCCTCATGGCGAACAGCAAGACTGCCAACCTGGTCGAATCGAAGCCGCAGCTGCCCCAGAGAGCGGTGCCGGACCCGGTTGAGGCGTCTGAAGTACCCGGCGCCCGAAAAGACCAAGACGGTTTGCTGGTGCTCAATGCCGTTCCTCCTCCGCCCGACGTATCCGGAAAAATCCCGCGGCTGGAAGCGCGAGCGCTGTTTGCGGTCTCTCCTGCGGAAGCCACGGTAATCGCGGCTCCGGGCGCCGGAACCAAAGCTGGCAGCCTGCCCTCCATGGAGGCGGGCAGCGGCAGCCCCTCCGACAACCCCACCGGTGACACGCTCGCAGAGATCGCTGCCGGGGGCGGTAGAACGAATCAAGAGCGGACAGGGTCGGGCGCCGGGAGTGGTGGCCGTTACGGCAGCGGGCAAGGCAGTGGTGTGAATTCAGACGGTAACGCGAGCGGCCCCGCGCGTGGTGTCAAGTCAAGCCCGGGGCTGGGAACGGGATCCGCAACCGGCCGGGGTAGCGGCACCGGCGCCGGCAGCGCACCGGGCGGAGGCGGGTTCCCCGGCATCGCGATTCAGGGCGGTCGTTACGGCAGCGGCAATACCGGCAGCATGCTGTCCAAAGCCGAGCCTCGCCGTCAGACTTCCTACGACATGAATATTGTTTCCACCGCCAGCAGCGGCGGCGGGCTGCCCGACCTCGGCGTCTTTCAGAACGAAAAGGTGTATACCGTTTATCTCGACATGCGAGCCAACGACGAGGATCCGACTCCCTCCTGGACGCTGCAGTATTCGGTGCTGCAGCCGGCGACGCGCGATTCCGGAGCCAGTGCGAGGCGCATCCAGGGAACGCCCACGCCCCCTTATGCCATGCTGAAGGAAGTCCCGGAGTTCGCTCCCGAACAGGTGCGCAAGTGCAGGCACCAGTTGCTTGTCGCATCGGCGATCATGGACGTCAGCGGGAAGCTCGAGCAAGTATCGGTCAGGCAGAGTCCGGAAAGTCAACTCGTTGGCCCACTGGTAGAAGCGCTTAAACATTGGATCTTCGAACCCGCACAGATTGACGGCAGGCCAGTGCCTCTCAAAATCCTGCTGGGCATTCGCCTGGCAGCTCCTCGCTGAGCCTCCGGCGAACAGGCAAAACTATTCCGCATGCCAAGCGTCTGCTCCATCTGTAAACTAATCCGTCCATGAGTTCGTCTCCTGTAGCACGCGAGCAAGCGTCACCTCAGTGGCAAGTGGTATTGCGTAAACTTTTTCGTTCCCGGTGGACCTTCGGCGCGTTGCAAGTTCTGGACCTGCTGACGACGCTGGCTGCATTTCACCTGGGCGCGTTCGAAGTCAACCCGCTGGTCGCCCGGCTGACATTGCAGTTCGGACGCTTTGGCGGCGTGTTCATGAGCAAGTTGATTTCCGTAGTAATTGCCCTGGGCGTGAAGCGCCTAGTTTGGGTGGTGAATCTGTTTTATGTCGGTGTGGTCTGCTGGAATATCATCGTTCTGATCATTTTGTCCCTGAAACCGAGCTAGGCCGCGAAGTCGGCGCCGCAGCGGATTGCGACCCATTCCGGGCGTATGGTCACCCACTCGGAAGTTACCTCAGTCGCATGCGGCTCATCCCGTGACTGCGCCGACCTAGCGGGTGTGGCAGAATTGTGTGCTTGAACTACTTTTCAAGGCGTTTGGTTTTTTACTTGACGCCAGAAATATGTCCTTGATTCGACGAGGCTTGCTAATAAACCTCTCTCATGGCTGAACAACCGTATAGCGGTTTTATAAGCCATTGTCTCATCCCAGTTTCGCAGCGATAAAGCCGCCGTAACCTGTTGTACTGGCGGAGAGGGAGGGATTCGAACCC
>WNFA01002096.1_pt1 | contig 25940 bp, 21 predicted proteins | sample 5400481 | NCBI WGS metagenome assembly WNFA01 (sample SAMN13153340, study PRJNA577476) | soil metagenome | isolation source: 120 cm saprolite under Douglas fir tree site 2 hole 1 replicate 2 | place: USA:California | collected 2015-04-18 | reverse complement strand
GCCGCCCGCTTGCAACCGGTGAGAAGGATGATCGAAGCGATCAGAAGGCTGCAAGCGGCGCGCGTTATTCGCATGTAGATCGGTTTCTCGTGTTGAGTTTGCTCAGGCGCTCACGGGCGCTGCCGTGCTCGCGCGGCGCCCATCCCGCCACATCTCAAGCAGAAGGGCCGCCGGGCCGACCATGAAGAGCGCATAGAATGGCGCATAGACGACCTGCAACAACCGGAGGATCATTTCAACCAGCGCCACCAGAAATGCCACTACACATTGTCCCTTCCTGTTTCGCACCGTCGTCTTGGGGTCAGTGATCATAAAGAAGATGAATAGCTGATACATCGGTCCCGTCAGTGGCGCGATTTCCGATAACCAGGGATGGCCGGTGATCCAGCTTCGCAGGAAAGCGAACACGATAAATGACACCACATAGGTGGCGGTTATGTTAAAACGCCGGACCCGCCAGATGATCACCGAGCCCAGGATCCAAATGACAACCATCGGCCAGACATTGTTTCCCCACTGAATGCTCAGGGTCGCCACTGTCTCCGGAGCCAGAAACAGCAGGACAGAAATCCCAAAATTCGACGGGTTCCAGAGGTGGCGGTCTCTGAGGCGCAAAACATATTTGGACGTGATGGAAAGCAGACTGCAGAGCACGTAGGGCCAGTATGCCGGAGATCGAACCAGGATACCGACGCTGATGCCAGTGATGTAGGCGCTGGCGGGATGGAGCCACTTTCGCATCAGAAGGCCCCCCAGCGCCAACTCAGCCGCGACGCTGGTGACGATTGCCAGCACGGTCTTCTGATAGCTCTCCAGGATTCCAAATGAGAGATGGCCCGCCAGCAGAATGCAGGTAATGAAAACCGGGGCAAGGTAGCGGTTTTCCGGCCCGAACCAATGCTTCGCCCGGCTTGGAGGCCGCGACGCAACCGGCCCGCCGGCGGGAGCGCCTACCTGCGTGTTCATGCGGCCTCCTTGATCTTGTGCACCTGGTTGGCGGCAGGGCTATTCACAGTTTGCACTTTGCCCGACGGCCAGCGGACCACAACCTTCTCAATATTCGCAACCTTACCCAGGCCGAAATGCAACCGTCGCTGGTTCTGTGCACAGAAGCCGCTGCCGCCTGAGACTTCTTGCACCTGCTCCTGGCCATTCCAGAACAGCGTCACTTCCCCACCGATCGCGCTGCGGTTGCTGGTCGTCCCCTCCAGTTCAAATTCGATCCACTGGTTCTCGGGTGTAACCGTGTTCTTATAGATCAGCAAGGGGCCATTTTGATTGGCGGCAACAACATCGAGGACTCCCCGATTCCACAAGTCCACCAGCGCTACGGAGCGGCCGTCGTAGGTGTTGTTGACGCCGACGGCCTGTGCAACATCCACGAATTTTCCGGCTCCGTCATTCAGCCAGACACGCTTTGATTGATAGCCCGACAAACTGCGCCCCTCCATGGCCGGCCAGTTCTTGGCGTCGCCGATAATCAAGGTATTCCCGCCTGCGATCTTGGAAAAGTCGTACCAGTAGCTGCGGTTTCGATCGAGAGAGACATAGCCGTTTGTCAGGTACAAGTCCAGCGTGCCATCATTATTTAGATCTCCGAACTGCGCACCGAAACTCCACCCTCCCAGCTCGACTCCCAGGTCACGGGCGAGATTCTCATACTGCAGGGTACTGCCCGACGTTCCCTCCTTGGGCACCCACATGTTGTTCCCCTGGATGAGAACGCCATCTTCGGAAATGTTGGAGACATAGATCGAATAAGCGCCACGGTTGAAGATGTCGCCGAATGCCGCGTTCATCCCGCTCTTGGGGGAGAAGCCCACTCTGGTTTGCTCGCCGGCTTCACGAAAGCGCTTGCCGTCATTGAAGTACAGCTCGGACACGCCATAATCGTTGGCTATGAACAAGTCAGGATGGCCCGTGCCCCGCAGATCAGCGGCGGAGGCAGCTAACGCCCAGCGCCGGGTGCTGATGCCCGCCTTCTCTGTGACATCTTCAAACTTGCCGTGGCCGAGATTGTGCAATAGATACTTCCGCCCGCCATTCTTGGCATACTCAAAACTCTCCGGCATCATGCGCGTGTTGGCGAGATGCCAGAGATCAATCCGCTCCGAATAGTAGCCGCCGATGAACAGATCCAGGAGACCGTCGCCGTCGTAATCAAGCCAGATCGCGGTATTGGCATTCAGCCATGGTGGCAGTCCGGCCTGATCGGTAACTCGGGTAAAACCGTGGCCTTGATCGTTGTGAAACAGTTCGGGCCGGCCCCACTTGTAAAGAAATAAGTCCTCATATCCGTCATTGTCGTAGTCGCCCCACACGGCGCCCATCGAGACCCCTGTCCCGGGTTGGTTCACGTCGGCAATGCGCAAATCAGCGGCCACGTCTTTGAACGTACCGTCGCCGAGGTTGCGGTACAGGGCATTCTTGCTGCCTTCGCCGCTATTCGTCACGTAGATGTCGGGCCAGCCGTCACGATCGAAGTCAACGATTGATACCGCAGCACCCATCGACGCTACCTGCGGCATGATGTGGTCCAACTTGTGGTCGAGGCTGGGCGACTGGTGGACGACGTTGACGCCGGCAGCGTGGGAAATTTCCTGCAGATAAAATCCGTGATGCGCGATCGCCTCTTTCATGTCGAGTTTCGACCGCGCACCTTCATTCCTGGAAGCTCTCCACTTCATCACCAGGGGGGTGGCTAGGAGCCCGATGAAGAAGATAGCGAGCAAAATTCTGGCTGTCCGGCTCTGGGTCATTTGCCTGCTTAGGGTCGCAATGCGTTCCTGAACACATCCGGTGTTACGTACCGCGTGTGGTACGTCTGCCAGTCGTCGGGATGATGGCGATAGGCCCACTCATCCTCGAGCCGGCCCGGCGGCGTGTTGTACACATCCTTGGCATGATACGGCAAGGGCAATACGGTCTTGGAGAAGGTTGAGTTGTAATCTCCGTCTTTGATCCAGCCGTCGCCAAGGATGACAAAATCGCGCAGCCAGCCTCGGGCTGGCGGCGGCTGCTCGGGGAAGTGCAATGACATTTCATCGCCGGAATTGACAATCACATAACGATCATCCACCTTGGCCAACAGCTCGCCTACATCGCCGTAGCGAGTGTAGTAGCCGATCAGGTCGCGCCAGCGTTGTTTTGAGCCTTCCAGCTGATTGTAGTCTGGGACTTCTGGCGCGCCACTGTCCGGGCGATGAATGACCGAGTAGCCGCGATAGTGAAGATCGGCGACCGACGGCAGCAAGCGTGAGGTCCTGACTGGGGCATCCGGCCTACCCCGGGCCCAGGTGATCGCGTCCCAATAGATTTCCAGGTTGGTGCGGATTCGCACCCGCCGGGCTATGCCGGGACGAAAGATGTTCGTTAGGTTGAAAAGCACCGCCTTCTTTCGTCCTGCAGGAAAACCCAGGTTCGATTGCGCGACCTTCCATCCGCCATGTCCGTCGGGGACTTCGAGGCTCATCCCCTGCGCGCGCCAGCGGTGACCCTGAGTGATGGCGACATTGATGGATGAATCGGTGTCGTGAATCGACCCTTGCCCGATCAAATAGAGCGGACCACTCTCCGGTGCGTCTGGGCCCAGATCAACTTCCACGTAGTGGTCGCGGGTGACGCCCTGATACTGTCCGCGGCCAAGATTCTCCAATGCCTTTCCATCCAGTTCACTCAGAATTCCGGTGACATCGTTGCCGTAATCGTCCACCGCCCGGGCGATTTTGTGTGGTGTTTCCACGACCGTGAAACCAGGCTTCTGCGGCGGGATGACGAAGCGTTCATCCACAAAGATCTCTGTTCCGGCAGGATGGTCCACTGTCATCAGCGCCAGATAATCGTAGTAATACGTTTCCCAGAGTTCGGCACCGATGCGGAGGTCGTAGTATCCATCGTGAGGAACAAGTTGATCGCGCCCGATCTTGTACCATTCAACGGTGGTGGCGACGCGCGCGGCGCCCAGTGTGTTGATGCGCAAACCGATGGCGGCTCCCCAAGGCACGGCGTCCTTGACGAATTCCATCTCCCGGCCGTTGTAAGCGAACAGGAATGGGCACGAAGCCTTCAGCCTCTGTTCAACGATGATGTCTTGATCGCCCTTCGCTGCAAACTCGGCGCGGACCGTTCCGTTCGGCCAGACCACTCGTACAACGTCGGAGCTGGTTTGTTCGCCTAACCCGAAGTGCAGGAGCGGTCCGGTGATGGGTTGCTTTTGCAGCAGTAGTCCGGAACGGATTTCGATTTCCCCGCCGACTCCGAAAGGGTTGATGCGCTGGTCTCCGACCGCTTGCACGCCATGCGGCCGGACGATCTGCCAATGGTAGTTTTTCGAGCCGTGATTCAACGCCTGGACCGGCTGCCCGTCCACGGCCAGACCCAACAAATCAAGCCTGCCGTCGCCATTCAGATCAACTGCATCGAAGACCAAGGGCGGGCCGGATGGGTGGTCCATCAAAACGAAATTGCCTTTGTCATCCCTTAGCCAGATCAGAGCGCCGCCAGGGCCATTGCTGGGCGCGACCGGTGTCAGAATCAAGTCCAGCGAACCGTTATTGTCCAGATCCGCGATCCGCAATCGAAACTCACTCGCAGGATACGTGGAGGCGTTCGGTATGCGGGCAATCTCTGCCGTCTCCCAATCCTGGCCCTCGTTCTTGTCGGAGAGGCGAACGATGGCTCCATCGGCCTGCACTACCACCAGATCAAGAATGGCGTCGTTATTTAGGTCCGCAACGCCAATGGCTTTCACCGCGGAAAAACCTGCGGGCAGTGGGCGCTCACGAAACTGGCCGGTGCGCTCATTGCTGAATATGTGCAGCTTGCCGGAGCCGTCGATCAGCGCAGCGTCGGGGTCACCGTCGCCGTCGAGATCGGCCCAGGCAAATTGCTGCAAGCCGGAAACCCCCGTGAAGGGATGGATTACGGTAAACGTGTCGTCTCCATTGTTCCTGAGGACTGCTGGCTCTTCGGTCTTGGCTCCGAGCACGATATCGAGATCTCCGTCGGCTTCGATATCAACCGCCCAAGCCCCGGTGTAGCTGGCATTCACCACAGCTTTGGGTAAGGTCGTCTTTCCTGTCACATCGGTGAATGTAGCGGGGTTGTCCTGGCGCAACAACCGGACTCCCCCGGCTCCCGCCAGTACCAGGTCGTTCTTGAAATCGTAGTTGAAGTCGAGCGGGACAATGCCCTCGGGAGAGGGTACGATGCCCGATTTCCCCGGAAACGGGAACCTGGCGCCGGTGGACAAACGCACCTCACTGCCATTGGCTTCGGCGATAGCAGGCCCGCCGGTGCTGGCCAAGGGAACCGCGCCGATCCAACTCCAATGCCCGCTTCCCATGCCCTCGATAGGGCTTGCAGTGAACCCAATCGTCATGTCGGCCGGTGCTGGTTTGAAGCCCGGTGATTCCATCGCCAAGAGGTGAGTGAAAGGCTGGGCTTCCTCGCCGGGCGCGGCTTTGATGACTCCCAGGCTTTGCCGGTATTCCGGGACCCGCATGAGAACATTGCGCAGGAACATCGTCCGGGTGGCGGCGGGGCGTGAGTCCGGACCAGCAGCGGCAGCCTTCAGGGCAGCAACTTGTTGTTGCACTTCCGACGGCCAGGCTGATGACCGGGCATCGATTTGGGCAACGGTCGCACTCAGCGTGCTGGAATCGCCTCGTTTTGCGGCCACGCGGCTCAGTTCCAGCAATGCCGCCAGATTGCCGGGCTGAGCCACGAGGATTCTCTGCATTACCCGCTGAAACTCCGCCTCGTTTTCCGCGCCGCCCTGCCGTTCGATCTCTTCCGCCAACTGGTAGGCGGCGCGCAAATTTTGCGGATTCAGTTCCACTGCTTTCCGCAAGTCCGCGACTGCTTCGGCCTGATGGCCGCGGTTGCTCTCGAGGATTCCCCACAGGTAGTAGATTTGATCGTTCTGAGGGGCAAGCCTGCGCGCCCGTTCCAGACGTTGCGCAGCCACGTCGTAATTTCGCCGCCGCAGGGCGAGCACGCCCCAGTTAGCCCATCCCGCAGGCTCGTCGGGTACAAGCTGCGTCAGTTCGCCGAGTTTACGGTCGGCGTAAACATCGTGGCCGACCTGCAACGCTGCCAGGCCCACGTAAAATGCCGAAACAGCCTCGGCATAGGCCGTCGAATCTTTCGCCGGCAGCCTGGGTTTCGAACTGCACCCGGAAAGCATTACCCCAAGAACACCACAGAGGGCAAGTGCTGTGGCCCATCGAGAAGCTATTGGCGGTCGAGTGTGCATGCGGTTCGTTGTTAGTCCTGACAATGCGCGCGTGATTCCTCTCACTTGTCCTATGGCTTCCTTCCACTGGCAGGACTGGCGCGGTACCTCAAAGATACCCGAGCCAAAGAAAAGTAAAGATATATCAGAAGGCTCCTCTTCATCCCGATCCCGATCCTGATTCTGCGAGCTCACCCTGCCTGCCGATCTTCATCGCAATCAGAATCGGAGTCGTCATAAAAGTCGTGACCAGCGCCATGATAACCATCATTGTGAAAAGTGGAGGGGAAAGGATACCGAGATCGAGCCCGGCGTTCAGTATTACCAGCTCCACCAGCCCGCGGGTGTTCATCAACACTCCCAGTCCAAGCGAATCTTTCCATTTCATTCCCGATGCCTTGGCGATGAAAGCGGCTCCCGCCAGCTTCCCCAGGACCGCGGTGGTCACAATCGCCAGCGTATAGCCCCACATGGATTTTCCGGTTAGCAGGTCAATGCGAGTCCGCAGGCCGGTGAGCGCAAAGAACAGAGGCAGCAAGAGCGCGAGGCTGAGCGACTCGATGCGCTCGACAATTTCAGTAGTCATGCGTCGGTTGTTCGGCATGACCAGACCTGCCATGAATGCTCCAAACAGGGCATGGACCCCCAGGTGTTCCGTTGTCCAACTCGCCGCGAGCGTGATCAATACGACGACCGAGATCAGTTCTACGCTAGCCCCCTTTCTTTGATAGAGGGACTCGACAAAAGACATCGCGCGCCGAACCGGAACCAGCATGATGGCGACAAACGCGATCAGAAAAAGCAGGGTCACGGCGAAATGATTCCAGCTTTGGGCGGAATGCACCATCGCAGTAAGAATGGCCAGCAACAACCAGGCGCTGACGTCGTCAATCGCCGCGCACGAGATGGCTACCGTCCCGAGGCTGGTTCCAAGCAGATTCCGCTCTTTCAAGATTCGGGCGAGCACCGGGAAAGCGGTGACACTCATGGCCGTTCCCATAAACAGAGCGAAAGGAGAAAATGCGACGCCCGGACCGGCAAATTGGGGATAGAGAGCAGTGGCCAAACCCACGCCCAACGCGAGCGGCAGCACAATACTGACATTGCTGATCAGCACAACGGCCGCGCGTTGTTGCAGCATGTGTCCGAGATCAACCTCAAGGCCAACCACAAACATGAAGATCAAAAGTCCAAGCTGGCTCAAAACTGCGAGTGAGGGGATGGACGACGACGGAAAGAGATAGGCAAAGGCCCCGGGGAGAAACCGTCCCAGAAGAGACGGCCCCAGCACAATTCCCGCGATCATTTCGCCTACGACGCGCGGCTGACCAATAAGCTGAAAAGCCCAGCCCAGCGCTCGCGCTGCCAGCAGGATGGCGCCCACCGAGAGTATTAACTGTTCCGTGTTCACCCGAGCATCTTTTCAGTAACAATAAGGAGGAGATCAAGAAGAACCTGTAAAATTCTCACTGCCGTTCGCGGATAAACTGCTCTCTCGGGCCCAAAGCGGCCCCGCGATTCTTCAGTTCCGTTGGCCTGCGGTGCTCAGATCGATATCAGCAGCGTGAATGTCGGTTGGTATAAAGGAGCGATCGAGCAGGTCTTTCATGTCGACTTTCATCGTCAGAATTCCCGCCTTGATCCCCATGTCGCGGATCCTCTCCATCTCCTGGTCGCTGGGGTTCAGCATGCGATAGCTGACCCGGTCCGGAGGTTCCGTCAGCACATAACGAATCAGCTTTTCATCCTGCCGAAAGTATGGTTGAACCACCTTAGCTGCATCCACCCGATGGGTTTCAGCCCATTCGCCACTTTGCGCGATGCCTCGCACCAACTCTTTGACCACGGCAGGGCGCTCCTTGATCAGCTTCTCATGCACCACCAGCACGCAGGAGATGAAGTGGGGCCAGATGTCCTTGGCGTAGTACAGCACTCGCCCACTGCCATCGAGTTCCGCCTTGGCCGCAAATGGCTCGCCCACGAAATACGCGTCAATCGCTTTCCCCGCCAGCGCGCCCGGCATGTCGGGAGGCGGCATCTCGACGAACTTGATCTGGTCGGCCTTCACGCCCTGTTCTTCCATGAGCTTGTGGATGACCAGATTTTGATTGCTGTACCGGCTCGCGATCGCAAAGGTTTTGCCTCGAAGATCGCGCAGGCTCTTGACGGGGGCATCCTTTGCCACTATCACTTCCGAACCGTCCCGGTGGCCCAGGTACAAGATCTTCACCGGAACACCCTCTTCTCTCAATTTCATTGCCAGAGGAGCGATCATGAAGGCGGCCTCGATGCGGCCGGCCTTGATGGATTCGGCCATAGTCGGGAAGTCTGTGAAACGTTGTGATTCGAACCGGGTCGACTTGCTTGCTTTGGTTGCAAAGTCGGTTACCGGACAGGTGAGGTGACAGGTGACCGGCAGGAACGCGACCTTTAACACCTGGCGCTGCTCTGCCAAATCGGTTGCTTCTTGCTTGGCGGCGTTGCGCTGCCAGGGCCTGAAGCGAAGCAAGCTGACCACCGCGAGGAACACAACGAATCCCAGTATCCAGCGAATAATAGAAGATCGGAACATATGAACCATCCCCGGTATAAACCCCTTCCGGTCGACCCTTGATCATTCAACATTGAGTTTCATCAAGACTTGATGGATCGCCTGCACAACCTCAGGGTGCGTTGGATCGCGCGGCCTGGGCGTCGCGAGGCTCAGTTCATAACGAATCTGAGCCGGCCGTTCCCCTAGTACGATCACCCGGTCCGCAAGCTGTGCCGCTTCTTCGATATCGTGAGTGACGAGCACCACGGTGCGGGGCCGCTCGCGCAGGATGCGCGCTACTTCCTGACGCATGCGCAGCCGGGTCAAGTAGTCCAGCGATGAAAAGGGCTCATCAAGCAAGAGAGTGTCTGAGGAACCCGCCAATGCCCGCGCCAGCTCCACGCGCTGCCGCATGCCTCCTGAGAGCTGGTGAGGATAGCTGTTTTCAAATCCTTCCAGCCGGATAAGAGTTAGTAACTCGCGGACCTGCAGCTGGCGCTCCTCATCGTTCTTCAGGTGCCGCAGTCCCAGTCCGATGTTTTCGGCCACAGTTTGCCAGGGAAACAGCCCGTCCTGCTGGTGAACCATTCGGCTCTCGCCTTGCCGCTCGACGGAGCCGGAGGTCGGATGGTCGAAGCCCGAAAGCAGATTCAGCAGCGTGGTCTTGCCGCAACCGGAGCTGCAACTGCAGACCTGTCATCCACTCCATCTTTATCGTTCGTACCCCCACCGAATACTCGGGACCTTAGTGAGTTGTTCGAGAGCACGGTCGATGGCGACGCCGACCACTCCGATGACAATCATCTCCACCACCAGAATGTCAGTTCGTAGACCGTTTCTTGCATCCATGACGGCAAAGCCCAGCCCATCGCGGCCGGCGATCATTTCCGCGGCCACCACAACCAGCCAACAAACTCCCGCAGTCACTCTGAGTGTGGTGACCACCTGCGGCATAATGGCCGGCAGCGTAACCCGCAGCAGCTTCTCTGAATCAGCGATTCCGAAATCCTTGGCAACTCGCGAATAAATCGTGGGAACATTGGCGGCTGCAGCCATGGTCGACAAGACCACGGGAAAGAACGCGGACAGAAAGATCAGAAAGATCGGAGAGGCATCGCCCACGCCGAACCACAGAATCGCAAAGGGAATCCACGCCAAAGGCGACAGGTTGCGGAAGAAGTTGACGATGGGGAGAAATGCCGTTCGGGCCAGTTCTTTCTGTCCCATCCACAGGCCGGCTGGTATGCCCGTCACCACGGCCAGGCCAAATCCGCAAGTCACCCGGAACAATGAGGTGATGAGATCGGTAAATAACCGGCCGGTCCGAACTTCGTCTCCGAACGCATGAAGCACCGCGAGAGGCGAGGGAAATGCGCTCGCGTGGAAGATTCGGCTTCGCCAGACGAAGGTCCAGATCGCCATCATCACAGCAACTACCGCGAGAGGGAGAGCGACTGATCGAATGGCACCAGGCTTTTTTATGGTTGCCACGGGAATCCGCTGATCTTCGAGGCGGGGAGGCCGCGGGTCAATAATACATTGACATTATGACTCGCGAGCGCAATCGACCCGGGGAATGGGGCGGTCCTCCTCGCGGACGGGTCCACCATCAACGTTCCGCGGACATCGCCGGAGGAAGCGTAAGCGAAGAAAAACCGACAAACGGGGGCGAGTGACCTCGCTAACGGATGGCTCAGTTCACCGCTTTGTGCTTGGCCACCAGGCCTGCGAGGAGGCCCCGCATATAAGCAAAGCTGCTGATTACGCCCGGCATCGGATCGTCGGGATGAATCTCATACTCCAGATCAACGAAGCCTTTGTACCTTGTCGCGATAAGGGCTTCAAATATTCTCCGCACCGGCATGATGCCGTCTCCCACCGCGACTTGGCTCTCCTCGCTTTGAAAGTTGGAGAGGTCCTTCATATGCACGTTAAACAACCGCGGGCCTGCTTTGTCGATCGCCTGAACTACGTCGGTGCCGGTACGAGCCGTATGCCCGACATCGATGCAGCACCCGATGCGCGGATCCATATCCTTTACCGCCTGTAACACATCGAGCGGCGAATGCCACAGCTTGTCCTCCGGTCCGTGATTGTGGATTGCGATACGGATGTCGTATTCCTTTATGAACTTCTCTATTCGCGGCAAAGTTTCTGGCGTGGGGTCGCCGGCGACGATGACGGCAATACCCGCTCGCTTGCAGTATTCGAACTTGGCCCGGATGTCTGCATCTTCATCTTTGGCGAAGTAGATGGTTCCGGCAGCGTGCAGCCTGATGCCAGCCGAGGCATAGTCCGCCAGCGCAGCCGCCTCCTCCTGCGGATCTATCGGGAGATGATCTTTGACGTCCTTCGCATTCAGCGCGAACACATTGAGCTGCTTCATGAAGCCGATGGTCTGCGCGCGACTGAAATTGCGGAATGTGTAGCTGGCCAGGCCGAGACCAATGGGCGATGCCACGTCAATGGATGGCCGCTCCTTAGTTTGTCGCTGAGCCGGCGCGAAGACGTCGCTGGAAGCGGCGAAAGTTGCCGCGGCGAGAGCACCAGAACGAACGAAGTTGCGACGAGAAAACACGTTAGTCATCAGCGGCCAATCACTTGCTTCCCAAGAATGCCTGACTGTCTGACGGGGGTGCTTTCAGCTTTTCTTCCTCTCTGCTTGAACTCGTCCGGACGGCATTGGGGCATCTTAGACATGCGGCGCCCAGCCCTTCTCGTACTCGCGCCCCCAACTCTTCATCGCTTCCGGGTCTCCCTGGATGCGGCCGTCTGTGGTGTCGAGATGCAATTCCCGGTTGACTTCCCATGCGATGTTGGAGAGCTGCAGCATCGTTACCGCGACATTGCCGACAGGAATCGGAGCGTTGAGCTTGTCTCCTTTGCGGATTCCCGCGATGAAGTTCGCGAAGTGAGCGTCAGTCATGGAATCGGCGCCGAGAAGATCGGTAGATGAGGTTGTGCTGCCGGTCCTGAATTCGCTCGTCTTATTCCCTTTCAAATCGTATATCTCGAAGCCATCGCGATCCACGAGGACGGTGCCGGTGGTTCCCATGATTGTCGAACCGCGATCGCGGCCATAATATTTCATCCCCTGGCAGCTCTTTCCTTCCCAGGTAATCATCTTGTCTTCGTACTCAAAGCTCGTAACCAACGTGTCATAGAACTGCCAGTCGTCTTTGAAGTGGTATCTGCCGCCTGAAGAAGTGACCCGTTTCGGATAATCGACGCCCAGCGCCCAGCGGCAGACATCAACCTCGTGCGTGCCGTTGTTGAGCGTTTCCCCTGTGCCATAGATTCTGAACCAGTGCCAGTTATAGGGCTGCACATTGTCCGTATAGGGACGGCGCGGCGCCGGGCCTTGCCACAGGTCCCAATCAAGCTGTGGTGGAACGGGCGCTTCTTTGCCTGTGCCAATCGACTTCCTCACATTGCTGTACCAGGCCTTGGCGAAGTATGGCCGGCCGATAATGCCTTCATTAATTTTTTGGACGACTTCGATGGTGTGCGGTGAAGAGCGCTGCTGTGTGCCCATCTGCACAAGTTTTCCGTATTTCTGCTGCGCCTGCACCAACATCTCTCCTTCGGCGGGATTGTGGCTGCATGGCTTTTCCACATAGACGTGCTTGCCTGCCTGCAATCCGGCAATGGCCATCGGTGTGTGCCAATGGTCGGGAGTGGCAATGGTGATGGCGTCGACATCCTTGTCCTCGAGAATCCGGCGAAAGTCTTTGTCCGACAACGGCGCCTCGCCCATCTCCCGCTGCGCGTGGTCGGCGAACTTCTTGAGTATATTGCTGTCCACATCGCAGACATGCGAGATGCGAGCAGCGCTCCGGTTCGCCTTGAGCGCCGATAGATGAGCGTAGGCACGCCCATTCAGACCGATAACCGCAAAGTTGAGGCGATCATTGGAACCTAGGATCTGGCCATAGCTTTTTGCCGTAGGTCCCACAGCCAGGCCCGCCGCCCCAACTGCAAATGCACCGAGAAACTCACGTCGTGTCACCATTATTTTTCTCATGACGGCCATAGCCGCGCTCGACAGCTAACAAGATACCTTGAGATCAACAGGAGATTCCAGCCTTGGTTAGCGTCTTCCTGAGTCCCTCCATGCTGACACGTGTTGATGCCTCTGGCGTACCCGCGCCGCGCCAGTGGGTTTCGAGGCTGAGCGCGTAGTGGAAGCCATCGCGCATCAACGCCTGGAGCTGTCCCACCCAATCCACGATTCCGCCACCTACAGGAGCCCATTCGTATTTTTCATCCGGCTTGCGTGCGACGTCCTTGCAGTGGCAGTGCCCAATGCGCTGTTTGGGCAGCAGTTGATAGCCGCCCGGATAGGGCGTGCTTCCGATGGCCTCCGCATTGCCGGGATCCCAGTTCAGCATGAAGTTCCTATCAGGAATCGCCTTCAGCACGGCAGTTGACTCTTCGCCTGTCGCTGTATTGCAGGACATCTCATTCTCGAGCAGGAGAATGAGATTGTCTTTGGCGCAGCGCTCCGCCGCCTGCCGCAGTTTGGCATTGATCGCTGTCCGGTATGGCTTCTGATCATCCAGTCGCCAGAAGTCGAAACAGCGAATCCTGTCGGTATTGAAGGACTTGGCAAGCGAGATGCATCGCTCGAGCAGCTTGTCCTGTGCGCTTGCATCGAAGTCGGCACGGAACTGATCGCGGCCCTCACTCTTAGAGGATCGGGGAGCCCCAGGCCAATCTGTCTTGAACAGCGGGCTTGCGATGTCCGTGACTCGCAGTTTGTACTTCTCGAGGATGTTTCGCGCATCTTCGATTTCTTTCGCACTGAGGTCGGTTATGTTCTTGTTCCACATTGAGCGCAGCTCAATCCAGGACAGCCCGAAATCGCCGGACACGATCTGACATGCCTTCTCGAAATCCTGCGTGACCTCGTCGTTGATCACCGCCAGCCTGAATGGGCATGTGCCTGCGGCCATCCCCGCCGCCAGCGGTGGAGCTAGCGAAGCTGCTCCGGCCTTCTTAATCAGTGGCGGCATTACTGCCTCAAGTCCTACCAGTCCTAAGCCTGCGAGCACGCCACGCCGCGTTTGCCACATGCACTCTACCTCCTGCTATCCGAGACGATTTTCCTGCACGACTGTCATTATCTGCGTTTGATGGCTCCGCCGTCCTCCCGAAGCGTCCTATCATTTCCGAGCCGCTTTCCTCGGGCGCAATCCTTGTTCCGATTCAGACGGATCCCAAACTCACGCGCACGGCTTCAACGCGACAAGTCTCGAACCGAATGCTGGAGATCGAAGGGGAGTTCTGCGGCCAATCACGAACGCTCTCCCGAGTTCGAATGGAGGACGAGACTGCCGTCCGGGCAGTCAGTCTCGGTCCGATCTCCCAACCCGGATGCGCGGTAGCGGAGCAGACTCTGCTGACCTCGGCTGCAAGATTCAATAGCCGCCTAGAATGTCAGCTTCGCTCCGAACTGTACTGAGCGGTTGCCGCCATAGGGAGCGGTGCGCGTGCTGGTCACCAGGCCAAAGCTGCTGGAGTTGACGTTCGTCACCGGATTGCTGAACTGCGGTGTGTTCGTCACGCTGATCGCTTCTGCGCGGAACTCCAACCCGACGTGTTCCTTAATGGGGAACCTCCGGAAAACAGACGCGTCGAGATCAAAAAGGCTGGGTCCGCTGAAGGCAATACGCGAAGCTGTTCCCAGGGCGTTATCAGGACCGAGGCAAATGCGCTGGTGTCGAACCACGGATGACCCTTCCCAATCCCGTGCAGTACTTTGAAGGTTCCGTTGAAGTTGGGGACTTGTTGGTTCCCCGGGGCATTCAGAGCTCCGCCACCACTAAAGACCAGAGGGAGACCAGACATCACGGTGAGCACGGTACTGACTTGCCAGCCACCCAAAAGCCGGCTGCCCACACCCGAGGTGAGTAGAGACTTCCCTCTGCCAAAGGGCAGTTCGTAAATGATGCTGTTTACCAACGTGTGCCTGCGATCGTACTCGAGCGGGGCATAATTACGTCGAATATCGCCCCCGATGTAGTCCGCGAGGGCGCCAACCGTGCTGTTGATATTGACGGAGCCGCCGTCAGTCTTGAATCCGAGCGCCTTCCCATAGGTGTAGGCCGTAGTCACCAGGAATCCACCTGATAATTTGCGGTCGAGCTTAACTTGAAGCGCGTGATAGTTCGAGCTCGTTCCGACAAATTTGAGGGCGACGTCAGCGGTAGGTCCATTGACGCCGAAGCGTTGCACCAGAGGTCGGCCCGCCGTGCCTGATCCAGGGACAGTCGCGGCATTGATGTTGAATACGGTTGGCAAATCCACGCCGTGGTTGCCAACGTAAGCCGCGTCCAACACAAACTTCCAAGGAAGAGCGCGCTGCACCGCAAGGTTCCAGGACTCAACGTAAGGCTCGCGAAAATTCAGATTCACCGCGGTGTAGGCCTGGCTTACAAGGCTTGTGGTGCCGATCTTTGTGGCCGTGACCGGGATAATTCCATTCGACGGAATGTTGGCGAGAATCGGCGCTGGAAACCCGGTGAGCATGGACACTGGCTGTCCCGAAGCCTGGGCCTGGCTAAACGAGTTGGCCGCGCTGAATGCGTTGTTTTGCAAGAAAGGAAAATCGAAGGCGTAGTCGTTATCGGGAAATGGCGAAAAGCCTATGGCGAATCCCCCACGCACTACGGTTTGATCGGTCACGCGATAAGCCACGCCGAAGCGCGGAGCAAAATCTCTAAAGTTGGTGTTGCGCCCAAGGTTCAGGGGGTTTCCACCGATCCCTGCAATCACCAGCTGATTGGCGACGGGATCATAGTTGGAGAAGTGCCCGGGGGAGTTTGGGGTGAAGGGCGGATAGAACTCCCAGCGCAAGCCGGGACTCAGAGTCAATTTCCGGGTCACCTGCCATGTATCCTGGAAGTACGTAAAGAATTCCGTTCCTCGAAACGTCTTGGAATTGACAGGGACGTCGCGGCCCGCGAAATTGGGCCGGTCCAACAAAAGGCCTGCCAATCCATTCACCTGATCGTTGGTCGTCGGGCCGCCCTTCAGACCGGTAACGGAATCGTTGAATGTGAATATCCCGCGCGGATTCTGGGATTGCCATTGCGCCAGATCGTCACGGACCCGGCGAACGTCGACACCCCACTTGAACGTATGGTTGCCGCGGGTCATGGTCCAAATATTTACTGCATCGATATTTGTTTCGCCGCGAACCCAGGGCAAGCTGCCAGAATAGCCCAGTAGACAGCCGATGTTCCCTGAGCCAGCGGCGCCAGGAACGTTGATGCAGGGCATTCCGCTCGAATTCGGATCACCCAGGTTCGCGCCCGGAATATCGACTCCGAGCTCACTGGCGACCGTGGTTCCCCGGTCCGTGTTATTGGAGACATTTCGATAGTGATTCACACCGAAACGGACCTCGGTGATCAGCCGCGGTGAAAAGACGTGGTCGTAGTTGGCTGCGGTATTCCAGATACGCTGCTTGCCGGTTCCGGAGAAGTTTGCGTTGGAAGGACCGCCCACCTGGCCGTAAATCGGAGTTTGCAGCAGGCTCTGATTCTGGAAACTGAAACGGCCGGAGAGGCGATTGCTCTGGCTGGCGTTGTTGTGGTCGACGCGCACGTCAAAGGAAGTGGAATCCTTGGCAAATTTTGTGTTTCCGGCAAAATTGTTGATAGCGGTTAGACCAAGACCGGGCACATTGGGAAGAGGCACCTTCGCCAGAATGGCGCCGACGACGGGGTCGATGCGGGTCTGGTCAATGGTGTTCAGCGTTCCCGCAGGATACGCTACGCCGGTCGCGGGATTTACAGGACAAGCGCTGCTACAAGAAATCTGACTTCGTCCGGTTCCGTCCGGATTGCCGGTGGCCGGATCAAAGATTGGAATGGTTGTTCCGGTGAAATCACCGTTGCGAAAGGCTTGCGGCGCCACGGTTCCCTGAAAAAATTGCCCTTGATGATCATCGACGCGCAGAATATCTGCAAAGAAAAATGTACTATTCTTTACGATCGGGCCGCCGATATTTGCCCCATAATAATTGTAGACGCTGTTGGCCTTTGGCGTGACCGCCGTATTCTGGAAGTACGGAACTGCGGCCAGTGCGCTGATCCGATTGATTTCGTAGGCGGCGCCGTGAAATTCGTTCGTTCCTGTCTTCAGTATCACGTTGGTGACCGCCCCGTCCGCACGCCCCAACTCCGCATCGTAACTGCTCGTGGTCACATCTACCGTCTGGATTGCTTCGATGGGCGGAATGTAAACTTGTAAAAGCCCAGTGCGTTCGTTGTCGTCCACGCCTTCGAATTGCAGATTGTTGGCCAGCCCGGATTGCCCGTTCACTTCGGTCCTCAGGCTGTCCTGAGCATTGAAGAACGAGGAATGCTCGCGATGCCCTCGTGTTGTCCCTGGTACCAGGTTCAGCAGGCCCTGAAAGTTGCGGTTGTAAGCAAGTGGCAAATCCTCGACCTGCCTTTCTTCGATTTTTCGCCCAGTGTCAGCACGATCGGTTTGCAGGATGGGCGTTTCCGCACTGACCGTCGTGGTTTCGGTCGCAGTGCCGGGCTGGAGCGCGAGATCGACGCGGACGTCGCTGTTCACTATGACATCCACCGCGCTCCGAACAGCTCGCCTGAACCCTTCGTGCTCAACGGCAACCTCGTAGTGGCCAGGAGGCAGATGGGCAAATTCATAGTTCCCGCTTTCGTTCGTCGCGACGCTGCGCCGAAAGCCGGTATTCATCTCTGTAATCGTAACTCGCGCGCCTATTACAACGGCGCCGCTCGAATCACTTATCGTTCCAAGCAACGTGGCATTTACCGCCTGCCCCTCCAGCCGTCCGCAACACACAAATAGCACGAGCGCGAACCCCACAATCATGCCTACGTGACTTAGCGTAGCGAGTCCGACCCAGCAGTGAGCATTGCCGTTTTCATTGTTGTCAGAAAAGCTGCTTGCGGCTGTGCAACCAGTGGAAGGCGCGAGATATAGTTTTTTCATGGTATTTTGCACCTCGAGGCGTGGAACCAGTTCCAGAAACTAACCCGATATGGGATTCACTGTCAAGAAAGAACCTCGATTTGGAATAGCAATTTTTGCAGGGATCCATTCTCGGCCACCCCCACCGCTCTGCATCGTCGTGCGAACTCCGCTCTCCGCGGCCCCTCGGCTTCCACGGAAGCGGATCAACAGCCGCCCGTTTTGCTTGCCGTATGCAATCCTTACGACCCCCAAAGGAGTTGCGCTTTGGCATCACCGGTGTGTTACTTGAATCTTCAAGATGCCTCGTAACATAAACCACTAGCAGGAGTTAGCTGGCAAGAGTAAGCCATACGGTCTGGTAAACTTTTCACACGCGTTAGGATTTCAAGGCAAAGGAACAAGTTCGGCATGAAAAAACCTCAGGAATGATCCAGGCTTCCGAGTGACCGAGTGTTCACCGACTGGTTGCCCGCCCAGCTCAGGTGTTACACTCGTAGGCCGCATCGTGCTAAGGCCCCAGACGCATTCCATGAAAGGCGGAAAAAGAAGGAAAACTCGAAAAGGCATGGAATTAGTTCCAGGCCGAGTGACCATTCGCGACGTGGCGCGAGTGGCGGGTGTAGGCGTTGGAACGATCTCGCGCGTGCTGAATTCGAGCCCGCAAGTGAGCGGGGAAATGCGTGCGCGAGCGCTCGAGGCCATTAAGCGCCTGGGATTTCGACCGAATGCTCTTGCCCGGAGGGTTCTAAGGCAGCGCTCGGAAATGGTTTGCTTTCTCTTGAGCAACCGTGATTTCCTCCATCCCTTTCACGCCCGTATCCTGCAAGGCGTCGAATCTTATGCGAGCGCCGTCAAGCAGCACGTCCTCTTTGCGGCGCTTCATTATTCCTCCCGTATCCCTCCTGAGCGGATTAACCTGCCTCCGGTCCTGTTGGAACACGGGTTGATCGACGGAGTGATCCTCGCAGGAACAATTTATCCAAACCTCCTCCGCAGAATCGAATCCATCCACATGCCTTTTGTTGCCTTCAGCAACAATGTCGTGGGAATGGGAGGGGAGCATCGTTTCGACGAGGTGGGCTTTGATGACTTCAAAGGAACCCTTCGGGCCACTCAACACCTTATCCAAAATGGTCACCGCCGGATCGCCTTCTGCGGAGACATCTCCTATCCGTGGATTCACCGCCGGTTCGATGGCTACTCTCAGGGAATGCAAGAAAGTGAGCTGACACCGGTCTTTGCCACGGCCCAGTGTCCTCAGAGTTTCGTCGATTTCGGCCAGGATAGCGTAGCGGCAATGTTGGCCCAGAAATCGCGTCCCACCGCGATAGTCGCCGGCAACGACGAAATTGCCTACGGCATCTGGCGATCGCTGTGCCGCCACGGAGTGAAGGTGCCGGAGGATATCAGTCTAGTCGGGTTTGACGACCGCGAAGAAGCTGTGCTGATGGACCCACCGCTTTCGACCGTCCGTGTCGATAAGGAAGAGATTGGCGAAACTTGTATGAAGATGCTTCTTGAACGGCTGCATCACCCTCAGATGGCCTTCAGTCAGAGAATTCTTCCCACCGAATTCGTGGTCCGCGCGACCATTCGCCAACTTTGATGACAGTCCGCATCCCTGTCCATCGGTGCTCGGCCTAATCTTAGTTGCCTTTGCGAGCGCAAGCCATAGCGGCCTCATGCTGGCGAGGCGCTCCGGTTACCAAGGTTATGTTCTGGCGGCCTTTGATCGCAGCACCAGGTACCCATCCGCGGGACAATAGTTGATATGAAATTAGAGGTGCTCTCGCTGGTATTGCGGCTTGACTGCTTGTCTTGTGTCCTTACGATTTTTTCGACGATTCTGGTGGGAAGAAGATGCTGGGAGGGCTGGGTGCTGGCGGCGGCGAATAGCCTGATCATTTGCGTCATAGGGTTAAGAACTGCACAGCTGGCTTTCATTCCTGCGAACTTGTTTTGTATTGTTCTCTATGCCGTCAACCTCCGCACCTGGCGTAAAGCCTGTGGTCCGCAAAAACTCCGTCCGGGCACAATGTAACAACGTTACGTCGACGGCAACCTCTCCATGATCTACCGGGAGGGGATCGGCAACAGATCCTCGGAAGATGCCGGAACCCCAATTGACGGCATATTCGGTTGACCCGCAACAGTCCGATCACTTTTCTGCGAATTTCGCCGTCTCGCACAAGCTTCGTTTCCACAATGAGAACGTTTCCTTGTGCATCCACACCAACCAAGTCCGTAAACCCGCTGCCGGGTAGCCCAGCTTCTCGGGTGAAGTTTGGCTGCTTGATCCTCCGTCTTTGTTGGAATAAGCTCGGGCGACTGTATAGAGTAATTTCTGGAGTTGCGCTCCGTCCGCGAAGATCACTCTTTCAGTTTTTTCCCATTTCCTGCCCTGATTGCGGATTACGATGGCCATATGCCAGATCATACCGCAGAGAGGATTTATCGGTTGGTCTTCGACACCCCTCACTGAAATTGGTAATCAAGGAGCCGCCACAATACACTCCTTACCTTCCTTCCTAAGATATGTATGTGGTTCGTCCCGGATTTCTGTCTCCTGGTGGCGCAATTCGTCGAATCTATCCCAGCGGATTGCCGAGCGTCGCGCCAGGGAGGAAAATGTCTTGGTTCGTGGCGCCAACTTTGTCCGGCTCCTTAATCTTCTGCTGGGAACCAGCGGCGCGGAGTCGGGGGAGAGCGTAGTAAGGGTACTGATAGAAAAAGCATGCATCTTGAAATGAAAACTCAGTGTGAAGAGTGTGGGGCTACTCTGTGTGCCGATGGAGCAGCTTACATTTGCTCTTACGAAAGCACGTTCTGCCCGACTTGCGCAACAGGTCTGAACAGAACTTGTTCGCACTGTCGCGGCGAACTCATTCGACGGCCGCGGCGCAAAACACCTATGGCCGATGCGGGAAACACCAACCTCACATCTCTGGACCAGAAACGCCCGTGGTTGATATGGGTTGCGAGCTTTGGGGTGTGGATCTTGATCGCACTAGTCAACGGAGCTTCGATGTACCAATTTGACCGTCAAATGAACCCGTCGGTAACATTGGTCGGAGAGATCAAGATTCCCCTGATCAACTTCCTTATTTTTGCGACTCTCACGCCTTTGATTTTTTACATTGGTTCCCGTTACCCGGTCCAACGCAACAATTGGATACGGAGAACACCGCTGTATCTCTTGGGGGCGCTTGTGTTTACAGTTCTGCATGGAGTGGCGAGGATGTTGGTCTACCCGATCAATAATCCTGCAACGGGCAAACCGTGTCCGATTGGTTTCGCTTTGTTCAGGAATGTATTTCTCTACAACGTGGCAGACGATGTTTTCTACATATATCTCCCCATCTTGATGATCGTGCACACACTATGGTACTACCAGCGCTTCCAGGATCGAGAAGTTCGCACCGCACACCTTCAGACGGAACTGGCGAATGCCCATCTGCAAGCTCTGAAGAGTCAATTGCAGCCACATTTCCTGTTCAATACCATGCATTCGATTTCATCACTCATGCTGACGGACGTGGGCGCGGCAGATCGGATGATGACCCGGCTGAGCGACCTCCTGCGCATGAGTTTGGAAAACAAGAGCATCCAGGAAACCACGCTCAGTCAGGAACTGGAGTTTGTAAACCGCTACCTTGAGATCGAGAAGATAAGATTTGTGGACCGGCTCAATGCGGTTGTGGATGTGCCCCCGGACACCCTGGATGCGCTAGTCCCTCATTTGCTGCTGCAGCCCTTGGTGGAAAACGCAGTACGGCACGGGGTTTCCAGACGCACCGCTCGAGGTGAAATCCGAATTGCAGCACATCATGATTCCACTACTCTCTACCTCGATATAACAGACAATGGGCCGGGACTCGAACCGGGTAATCCGATGAGGACTGGCATGGGTTTGAGAACGACCCGGGAAAGACTTAGAACACTCTATGGTAGGAAGCAGAGCCTCGAGATACGGAGTGTGCCGGAGGGCGGTGTTGAGGTCTGTGTGCAGATACCTTTTTGCATCACCGCACCTGAAGTATTGTATGAAATCGTCTCTGAAAGCCCTGAGCCACTGACGAGGTCCGATGTTGGGTTCTGAAATCCGAATTGTTGTTGCCGACGACGAACCTCTGGCTCGAAAGAAGTTGCGTATTCTTCTCGGCACGGAAGTCGGCGTCCGCATCGTTGCCGAATGCTGCGATGGCTTGCAGACTATCGCCGCCCTGAGAGACTACCAGCCCGAACTGCTTTTGCTCGACATACAGATGCCGGGCGCCGACGGGTTTCAGGTGTTGAACTCCATCCCTCCCGACAAGATGCCAATTGTCGTTTTCACTACCGCATACAGCCAATATGCGATTCGCGCATTTGAGGCCCACGCCCTCGATTACTTGCTGAAACCGTTTGATCAGGAAAAAATTCATCGCGCCCTGGAGAGAACTCGCGCCGAGCTTCTAAAGATGGATGAGCGCGAAGTGACACGCCGGGTTCTCGCCTTTCTGGCGGACGTGAAAGGCGCAGCTGACCGGCGCTTGATAATTAAAGCTGGTGGCCGAGTGGTGTTTCTGCAACTGAATGAAATCGACTGGGTTGAGGCCGCCGCGAATTACGTAAAGGTGAACGTCGGAAAAGAGTCTTACCTCCTGCGGGAAGGCATTGGACAGATTGCTGAAAGGCTCGATCCACGTCATTTTGTACGCATTCACCGCTCCACGATCGTGAATGTTTGCAGAATCCGGGAGCTGCAACCCTGCAACAGCGGCGAATACATCGTCGTCCTAAAAGATGGCAAGGAACTCTCATGCAGCCGCGGGTATCGTCCCAAACTGCAACAATTGATTGCGGGAGTCTCTGAACTCGGGCTCCTGAAAGCTCACAATTTATTGTAGCGTTCGCCTTCCCATCCTACAGCTTCACGTAACAAGCCCACATGTGGTCGCATGGTCATTCGCGTTCAGATTCACTTCCAGGTGAGTTGGTGTCTGTACACAGTCCTTTCATATCTGTTCCCACGTGCATTCGTCCCAAATAGTCCGCCTCGAGAGATTGTGGTTGCCAGACTGCACTCCTGCACGAACGGTGCAAAAGGGGGATGTCCCTTGCTCTCCGAGCGCTGGAGGGGAGGCGGTTTTTCGCCCTCGTCCGTTGCCGGCCGGAGTTTTGCAAGCGTTGCGGTTAGCCAAGTGAGAGCGTCGCAGAGAACGGTGGGTGAAGTTCTCGCAGAACGCCGGGGAGTTGTCCTCACGCGATCTTCTCCGGAGTCTCTCCAACACCCAGGGCGACACCGAGTGCTGCGGCTCGCACATGCCGACTGCACTTGCGAAGAAGTTCCTTGACGAGACGAATGTTGCTCTGAAGGCATGTTCTATGAGCTTCCGTATTCGCCACTGCGTGGAATGTCCGAAGTGCTGCACTCGATATCTGATTGGCTTCAGTCCCTACCGAAACGGCTCCTTTCTGGTGTCCTTTGTTGCCGGATCTTTGGAAGAATACACACTGTTCTGCTCCTGCGGCAGGCCCGCCATTCATAGTCGATGGAGATGGAGCGAGTTGAAGACATATGCGGTCTCAAATCGGGCTTATGATCGCGGTTACGGTCCACCCGAGGAGATCGTGCCTGTGAATAATGAACGGCGGAGTCCAAGTTAGGGTGTTCGAGACGCAAGATCTCCTTGCTGGTCCAATTGACGCTATCAATGTGAGCATTCTTGAACAGACCGGTCTACCTTGGGTTGGTAAGCTCAAAGGCGTATGTCTGTCATCAAGCACATTCCCGATACGACACCGGGGCCAACCGGCACCTCTTGCCTAGGATACCCCCGTGGCACCTGGCCTCCGTTGACTTCTTCATTCTGCGCGAATCCTTCGCGGGATAACAACCGACATCAAGATTGCAGCCTACCAGGGTGTACTTGCCGATGCCACACCCATTGGAGATAAGTCAGGAACCGCGCTAACCTGGATCGGTGTCGTATGCGTATGGGTGCGCGATAAGGTCATTCAAACGGTGTGAGCAGCATGTGACCAATCTCGCAGCATGCCGTCAGACTGAAAACTAGCTCAGTGAGCGCGACGGAGGCATCCAATGACTCATGTGCTAGAGCCGTGGCGACACCACGCAGTGGCACATGAGTCATGAATCCATGACAAAACCGTCACCGTCTTGCTTAACAAGCTTCAAGTACAAAGTGTCAGCCAAAGGCACCATGGCCGGTGGTTGGAGCTTCTTGTCTGTCCGTGTGTTGACACTGCTACTGGTCTTGCTGGTGTCGAGCCGTGGGTCGTTCGGATACTGGACAACTTCTTCTTCGCGCGCCCAGCACTCAAGGCAAAACAAGTCGATGCGCGAGAACCTGCCAAACTTCGGAGAGGCGACTGCGACTCTGTATCGCGGCGGTCAGCCTTCCAAGAGAGGATTTCGCATCCTGGCAAAAATGGGTGTCAACATCGTGGTGGACCTGCGAGGGTCGCGCGATAGTGAGCGCAAGATCGTGACCCATCTCGGGATGCAGTACGTGGCTCTACCCTGGCAGTGCTCGTTTCCGAAAGACAAAACGTTCGCGCAATTCCTCACGTTGCTGCGGAAGAATCGGGGCAAAAAGATTTTCGTTCACTGCCGTTTAGGTGACGACCGCACGGCAATGATGATTGCATCCTACCGTATGGCCGAAGAGGGCTGGTCTGCCGAAAAAGCCGAGAAGGAAATGGAGAAGTTCGGTTTTTCCTTCACCCACAGACGTCTCATTTGCCCAGGCCTGTCTTCCTATGAAGAGCACTTTCCCCAGCGATTTAAGACCAGCCCCGCATTTCGGAACCTGCGTTAGGAGGCCAAATCTAGATCATCAGCACAATAATAGCCGCTTGGTGGTGGAAAAAAGATGCGACAGCCAAGAGTTCGCTTAGTTGCTGATCCTGAGCTTGCGCAATTGCCTTTTAAAGGAGTACCAACGATGTTACGCCTACAACTTTTCTCAGATCGTGCCCGCGCTTTATTCATAACGGCTGGGCTTTTGTGCTGGTTAACCCCCGTGAGCGTGTCGAAACTTAATGGAGCCGACCCTCCCGCCCGGAGAGCAGGCAAGCATTTTGACCGAGTTCTCATAATTGTGCTCGAAAACCAAAACTACACTTCTACGATGAAGGACAAATTCCTGATGGATCTCGCCGCTCAGGGATGCAGCTTCAGTAATTTCAGAAACCTGTACCATCCCTCGTATCCGAATTACCTAGCGATGATTGCCGGCAGTTCGTTTGATGTTCGAAGCAATACGCAAAAGGACTTTCACGATGATAGCGACCATCGGACAATAGCCGATCAGCTTGATTGGAGAAACTACGCGGAAGACTACCCTGCACACACAAACGACCCGAAACCCGTTCTAGACAACCAGAGAGGAAAATACGCTCGCAAGCATGTACCGTTCCTGAGCTTTAACAAAATTCAACGGGAAAGCTTTCGCAACGTGGTTTCGGTTGACACAAAGAATCCACACAACGCCTTTGTAGGCGATATCGAGAACTTCAGAAAGGATCCCCTGAAATATCCTCTGGCCCAGTACATGTTCTACAGCCCAAACTTGGACGATGACGGACACGATCCGTATTTCGGTCCCCGAAAAGGGCTGTTAAAAGCGTCGCAATGGCTTCAGAACTTCCTTACGAATTGGCTGCCTTTGGACGAAACGATGAAAGGGATCACGGATATTTGGAAGTAGGTGGCAACCCGATCGGTATTCGTTATGGGGCAACTCTCCCGCCACTTATGTTTGCTAGTCCCGCGTTCATTGTACGTGTGCTGAGCAAAAAGCTTATCCCGCGCGTAACTTGTCCTGTTCTCCATTTCTCTGCTACTGCTCTGGCTCTGGTTTTCGAGATCCTCCGCCGCGCGGCGACTCACAGATTCCGCCCGCTTTTCTTGGTAATATTTTTCTTCACGACGAACCTGCTGGTCATAGCCCCGGTAACAAATGTGTCCAAAATTGACCAGACGCCTTTCCTCATGGCTTTTAGGATGCAAGCACGGGCAGTTCGGGGGTTGGTGTGGACACGAAGAGTCCCTGCCGCCCGAATGTTAGCTCGAAACCTGTACGCCTGAGTGCTCGTAGCAATTTGGGAACTCTATCAAAAGCAGATCAAAGAACAAAACTGGAGGAGGAAGACCATATGTTCCATAAGATCGCGAAACTTTCATTTTGGTTGGTT
>WNFA01000751.1_pt1 | contig 25975 bp, 25 predicted proteins | sample 5400481 | NCBI WGS metagenome assembly WNFA01 (sample SAMN13153340, study PRJNA577476) | soil metagenome | isolation source: 120 cm saprolite under Douglas fir tree site 2 hole 1 replicate 2 | place: USA:California | collected 2015-04-18 | reverse complement strand
TTCACGTCGATATGCTCCGTTAGATTCAAAATCCGATGATAACCAAAGCACGTTATTGCGCCGGAGAAACCTTCGGCGATTTCATGGCTCGTCCGATCAAGGAGCAGGCGATGTGGGCCGGGATCACGCACCACGTCGTCATCCCGCTCGAAATATCAGCACGCGTCGAGGCAATCGGCGGACACTGGCACCTGCTGGTGCTGAGCGAGGACTGGTGCGGGGATTCGGTGAACATCGTTCCAGTCGTCGCCAAGCTCGCCGAGTCGGTGAGCAACATGGACATGCGGATTCTCGCGCGCGACCAGAACCTCGACATCATGGACACGCATCTGACAGGAAAATCGCGATCGATCCCGATCGTGATCCTTCTGAACAACAAATTCCAGGATTGCGGCTGGTGGGGGCCGCGCCCGAGTCCGCTACAGAAATGGGTGCTGGAGCAGGGACTGCTTCTGCCCAAGGACGAGCGATACAAGGAGATCCGAAAGTTTTACGCGCGCGATCGTGGGCTCACGACGATGCACGAATTAGCGGACATGCTGGAACAGTGTTCTGCGAAGGGCCCCGTGGGAGCGACGGCCGCCTCGGCAACGTCCTGAGGTTTCCCTGCGCCACGGCGGATGGTTCGCCGTTCAAGCCTTTTGGAGCCGGAGAGTGAAGGCGGAGCCCTTGCCCAGATCACTCACGGCAGTGAGCGAGCCACCCATGGCGTTGGCGAGTCTGCGGCTGATCGCCAGTCCGAGTCCGGTGCCGTTGCTCAAGGCGTTCCTCGCCCGGATCTGAACAAACGGCTGGAATATGGCTTCCAGCTTGTCGACGGGGATTCCAATGCCGCTGTCGACGACGTGAATCGCGACGACATCCCGCTCGGATTCGCACTCGAGCGAAACGCTGCCACCGAAAGGCGTGAACTTTATCGCATTGGCGAGGAGATTCAGCACGATCTGCTGCACCTTCGCCGCGTCCGCTCGCGCGGCGATAGACGCGTCGTTGCAGCGATACTCGTATTTCAGGTCCTTCGTCTCCAGCTGAGAACCGATCAATCCTTCCATGTTGCGCAAAATCTCGTTCAATTCGGTCGGAGCAACGTGCATCTCGATCGCCTGCCCGCTTTCGATCCGGGCGAAATCTAGTATCGCCGTGATCAATCCAAGCAGAAGCTGCTGGCTCTGTTGAATCCGCTCGAGGTCGCGGCGCTGCGCGTGGGTGAGCGGGCCGTGAATCTCCCGCTCGAGCAGCTCCGTATATCCGAATATCGCCTGTAGCGGCGTCCGGAATTCGTGGCTGAGCAGAGCGAGGAAGTCGGATTTGGCGCGGTTGGCTGCCTCTGCCTCCTCGCGCGCTTTGCGCTCGCTCACGAGGAGGTCGTCCTTGATCCGTTGCGCCGCGGCGAGCTGAACGGTTCCAGACTTGACTCGCAGCTCGAGCTCGCGCTTCTCTTCACGAATCGCTTCCTCGGCCTGGCTCCGGGTGGTGACGTCGTGGATAATCCAACGATATTCAGCGGCGAGGTAGTTTCTCGACGATCGGGAGATCGATGCCGAGACTCTGGCCGTCGCGCCGCGTCGCGGGTGAAGCCACATCTCCCAATCGTCGAGCCGGTCTCGATCGCAGAGCAGGTCCAGTTGTTGAGGATATTGCTTCCGGGCTGATTCCTCAAAGAAAGACGGAAGCAGCTTTCCGACGAGAAATTTCGGCTCGAGGCCGAGCAGCCGGCCCGCGGCGACATTCGCCTCGCATATCGTTCCGTAGAGATCGGTGATGAGATATGCGTCGGGCGCGAAATCGAACAGCTCGCGAAACTTTCGGCGCTCTCGATCGATCTCGCGACTGCTGGCAGCGAGCGCCTCGTTCTGCGCCCGGAGCTCTTCGTCGGCGAGGCGAAGGTCTTCGAGGGCCGATACGAGGTCCTCGCGCTCGTCCCGCCTTACCGGCGCGTCCGCAATTTCTGTGGTGGCCATTTGATTTCGGGGACTCCTCCCGGCGTCGCGCGCTTGGCGCGAGAACTCGCGGAGGTCGTCGGCGGTGGGTTCTTGCCCGGGGTCCATCATTTTACGGCTGGGAGGAGTAACGAGCGGGCTTTCTCTACCAGAAACATGTGGATGCAACTACGGGGCCGAACGCCTCAAGTTCTCCCCTGCACTTCATTTTTGTTTCGGGACCTTAATTCGGTCCCGAAATCCATTCCCGATTCGGTCTCGAAAATTCGTCCGCCACTCTCAAGTCGTTCCCGAAAAAACGAAGAGGCACGGAGAGATCCGTGCCTCGTTCGTTTCTGTCCGGCCTGGTGCTTCAGTTGTTGTCGTTGCTCGCTTCGTTCGACCGGCGACCGCCGCGGGATGCTTCACCACCCTTTCTTCCCGCGATTCTGGCCTCTTCGCTCGTGAATTCGTGCGCGGTTCCTTTCTGGTGGGCGGCGCGCCCACCTTTCGCCGCGATTGCCCGCTGCGCCTGAGGATCCATCGCCGCGAATCCGCGGGGAGTCTTGCGACTCACACCGCCCGTACTGCGTGTCTCCGCTCCGCTCTCTCCTCTCGTCCCGCTGATCGTTCCGCTGCTTCCGCCTCCCACTCCGCTGCTGCGTATGCTTCGTTCGTCCATCCTGTCCCCTTTGTTGTCGGCCTGGTCTGCCATTATCCATCTCCTGCCGCGATTTCGAGTTTGTCAGTCATGGGCCGGTGGAAATCCATCCTGCTAGCGGTGGATTGTCCGGGCGCGGACCGCGTCTGAATGAAAGTAATCCTGATGCGCAAGCGTCAGGCCGCAATTTTCGGGCGAGGACGAACTGCCTGGCTCCCCGGGCCGGATTGTGGATTTCTACTTTTCTCCCACTTGTGTGAGGCTTATGTTAAAAGGGAATGCCGCTGGAGCCCGGCCAGGGCGCGCGGCGACGTGTTTGGGTAGCTTCTACAACTCCGCCGCAGGCCGGCGGGGTGTCGCCGCGTCGTTAATCCTGTCAGAGGTCGCGAGTGAATCCAGTAGAAGAAGAGACGCTGTCGAAGATCGAGGTGCTCGCCGACCTCGAGCCCCTGGTGGTGGAGTTGATGGCGGCGCACGAAGCCAAGCGTGTGCTATGGTTCCCCGCGGAGCTGCTGGAGCCGCCGCCAGGAGAGGACCCTGACCGCCACCTCAAGGCGCTGAAAGAACGCGCAAGAGGCATAAGCGACCCGGCGCGCGTCGCGCTGGCGCTCAATCTCCTCACCGAAGAGGGACTGCCTCACTTCCATCGTCTCCTCGCGGTGTACCTCGGCACCGACAGCATCTGGGCGAAGTGGAACAACCTCTGGACGGCGGAGGAGGACCGGCACGGAGCGATTCTGCACGACTACACGAGGGATGCGGGCGTGTTCGATCCGGTCGTGATCGAGAAGATGCAGTTCGAGTACATCAAGGCGGGCTTCGAGCCCGAGTGGGACCGCGATCCCTATCGCGTTTTCGTGTACACCTCTCTCCAGGAGAGGGCAACGCAGGTCTCACACGCCAACACCGGCAAATTCGCCTCACAGTACGAGCCGACGATCGGAACGGTGCTGCAGAACGTCGCGAAGGAGGAAGCGCGGCACTACACGTTCTACCGCTCCGTGTTCAAGGCGGTGATGGAGAGGGATCCGAACCAGGCACTGGTCGCAGCCTCCAAGATCATGCCGGCGATCGACATGCCCGGAGTCAACATGCCCCATTTCCGCGAGCTGGCGGATGTCGTGCGACGGGCGGGCATTTACGGGCCGCGGGATTATCTCAGGATCGTCGAGGAACTGGTCAAGTACTGGTCGATCGACACGATGGACGGACTAAACGATCTCGGCCGCGCAGCGCAGGAGAAGATCATGTCTATTCCGGCGCGTCTCGAGCGCATCGCCGACATTATGGAGCAGAAGACCAAGCCCAAGAGCTTCGCGTTCGACGTGATCTTCAATCGCGTCTTCGCGATGGAGTGAGTTGACGGGTTTGTAGATCTACCCGCCGGTCAGTCGGACGGGGTACCCTTCGCCGCTACGCTCGCTTGGTCGGAGCCCCTCACTACGCTCCCTCGCTCCGCTCGGTCGCGGGTCTCCTCCTCGCGCTCGCTTTGCAAAGCGGCTACGGGCACCCCGTCCTCCTTCCCTGTCTGGTATCTGAAACGGCGCGCGTGTTCGCCCGATCGCGTGACGCGACCGAAGAGCCCGACGACGCTTCGCCTCGGACAAACGACGTCGCGCTCCTAAGGCGGCGCGGTGAGCGCCGAAACGGCCTCCGGAGAGCACGCGCGCAAACGCGCTACCACCACGCATCACGCGCCAATGGCGCGCGCAGTTACGGATCTCTGTAGGGAGGTGAGGGTGTCCTCGGAGGGGCATCCGGAGACGAGTCTGTGGGTAGTGCGCGTTAACGCGGCACTACCCACAGGCGAGCGATCGGCTCTGCCCCGAAGAGGGCACCCTCACCGACCCCATACAGAGATGCCAATCGAAGCGCGCGCCCACCGAGCGCGAAGATGTGTAGGAGGCGGCGCCGGTTTAGCGCTACGATCCAGAGAGGCCGAGGTCGGCCGAGCGCGCTTGCATAGACGCGATCACGAACGATATGTGCTCGTCAAGATCGACGCCGAGCTCGTTCGCGCCGTTCACCACGTCTTCGCGGCTGACGCCGCGCGCGAACGCCTTGTCCTTCATTTTCTTGCGCACCGACCTGGCGTCGACTTCGTGGACGCTCTTGGTCGGACGGACCAGGGCCGTCGCCGTGATCAGTCCGGTCAGCTCGTCGACCGCGAAGAGAGTCTTCGCCATCTTCGATTCGCGCGCCGTGTTCGTGTATTGCGCGTGACCGAGGATCGCCTGCAGAATCTCCTCGGGGTAGCCCTTCGAGCGTAGAACTCTCACCCCCTCCGACGGATGCTCCTCGGTCGGCGAATGCGCGTTGTTCGGGAAGCGCTCGTAGTCGAAGTCGTGGATGAGTCCGGTTATTCCCCAGCGCTCCTCGTCCTCACCGAACTTTTGCGCGTAGGCCCGCATCGCGCCTTCCACCGCCAGCATGTGCCTCTGCAGCGATTCGCTTTGTGTGTATTCGTGCATGAGGGCAAGCGTGTCCGCTCGCGACGGAATTTTATTCGTGGTCATCGTTTTCCCGGCGGATTCGGCGTGGGTGTGTCTCCCATTCTCCCGAAATCTATGAAACCCTTCTTCGGATTTGTCGAGAGGAGCTCCACGTCGATCTCGTCTCCCACATCGACGCCGCGGCCGCCGCGCACCAGCATCCCTTCCACCGGCGGGTTTATCACGCGCACAAACGTCCCGCTCGGCTTCTTGCCGGTGACGATCGCCTTGAAGCGCTGGCCAATCCGGTCGCTGAAGAGAATCGCCGCGGCGATCTTGCGCACCGTCCTCTCCACTTTGCGTGCGGCGTCTTCCTTGAGCGTGCAATTGCGGGCGATGGCGGTCAGCTCGTCGTCGGTATAGGGCGGGGGGTCGCTTGCGAGAACCGCCTTAACGATGCGCTGGGTAATCAGGTCCGCGTAGCGCCGGTTGGGCGCGGTAGAGTGGGTATAATCCTGCACCGCGAGCCCGAAGTGTCCGGGCTCCTCGACGCCCGGCTGGTCGAGAATGTATTCGCCCGGGCCAAGGAGCTTGACGACCGCCAGCGAGAGATCGGAGAAGTGATCGGGATCCGACGCTCTGCGCTCGAGCATAAAGTCGTGGAGGGCCATCGGATCCGGCGCGCCGGGAAGATTCTTGCCGTATTGCTTCGCCAGCTCGACAATCCTCTCCCATCGCTCGGGACTGCGCACGATCCGCCTCATCGAGGAGACGTTGTGCCCCTCGAGAAATTTCGCCACCGAGCTGTTCGCCCCGATCATGAAATCCTCGATCAAGTCGGTGGCCGAATTCTTTTGCGTCCTCTCGATCGCGGTGACCTTCCCGTTCTGGGATACCGCGCGCGCCTCCACCGTCTCGATCTCCAGCGCGCCATTGTCGAGGCGAGTTTTGCGCAATGCGGCCGCGATCCTTGCCTGAAGTCGGAGCTGCGCCTCGAGCTGTGGAGACTTCGAAACCTTCTCCGGCGTTGACGCGCCGGAGTCGAGCCAGGCGCCCACCGCGGAATAGGTCAACTGCGCCTTGTTCGTGACGCGGGCCCGGAAGATCTCCGCCGATTTCACGGCGCCGTCAGAACCGACGATCATTGCGACCACCACTGCCTTCCGGTCAGCGCCCTCGAACAACGAGGTGGCCCCGCCGGAAAGCTCGGGCGGAATCATCGAAAAGATCGCCGCGCCAGTGTATACGCTGGTCGTCTGCAAAGCGGCGTGTGCATCGATCGCGGATCCTTTCGGCACCTCCGAGTCGACGTCCGAGACTCCGATGCAAAACCGCCACTCTGCCTCGCTCACCTCCTCGGCGAACTCGATCTGGTCGAGGTCGCGCGTGTCGTCGTTGTCGATCGACGACCAGAGGAGATTGCGCATGTCCCGGAGGGGGGCCCCGGTGTCCGGATGCTTGCCGATATTCTGAAGCTCGGCGCGCACCGCGGGATCGGGGTCGGGGTCGAAGCCTTCGTCGATCATCGCCTGGCGGGCGACGTCTCGAAGATCGGGCGTCAGCACTTGGGGAGCGATCTCATCAACAAGTGCGCGATGTCGATCGTAAGCTGGAGAGACAATAGGGCGCCAAGCATTATGGAGATATCAACCCACGGACGCCGGCGCGCGGGAAGGGTCCGTCCGTAGAGCAGTGCGCCGGCGAGAATGACAACGCCTTCGGCCACGAAATCCGCGAGTGGATGATCGTATAGTTGTAGCCCGATCATCGGGCCGCCCGGCCATGATGGTTTGTAGCCAGTGATCCAGTCGAGCAATAAGTGGGACAGGATCACCGCTGCAATCACCAGAGCGCCAGTCCAGTCCCGCGTTGCGACCGCGTACGCAACGAAACCGACGAGCGCGAAGAGTAGCACTGCCGGAATCGAGTGTGACAACATCTCTTGCGGATTGTAGACGCCCGTGACGCACAGTCCCGCGTCGACCCAGTCCGGGGTGTAAGTGGCGACGAGCAGCACCAGCAGCCCGATGCTTCTGCGCACGCTCTTCGCTGCCAGCGCGGCGCCGACGTGGCCGATGTACATCTAGCGGCGGAACCGGCGGTCGATCAGCAGCGGAACCAATGTTGCGACCAGAAGCGCTCCGACGAGTCTGAAAGCGTACAGGAAGCGATCCGCCGAGATTCCGGCGAGCAAGAGGAGCGAAGCGCTAGTGGTCGCGGGAAACTGTTCGAACGTCATGTAGTTGCGTAAAGTTAAAGCACGCTTCGTCAACTCGCCCGCACCAGGGTCTTCCCCGTCAGTCCGCGACGAAACCAATGCACGTCAAGAATCTCCAGTGCTCTTCCTGTGGTCGCGAATTCGAGGCGAGACGCCTACACAACGTCTGCACGGAGTGTGGCAAGCCACTGTTCGTCCGCTACGATCTGAAGCGAATCGCAAAATTTCTCACACGTCAATCGCTCTACGCCCGACGATCGGACCTCTGGCGCTATCGGGAGCTTCTGCCCGTCCGGCGCGAGGACAACATCGTCACGCTGGGCGAAGGCTGGACACCTCTTCACCACGCCAGGAACCTTGGCACAGCGCTCGGCATGAGCGAATTGTACGTGAAGGATGAGTCGCTCAATCCGACCCAAAGCTTCAAGGCGCGCGGGATGGCGGTGGCGGTGTCGATGGCCAAGGAGCTGGGGGTGAAGAAAATGGCGGCTCCGTCGGCGGGGAACGCGGCCGCGGCTCTGGCAGCCTACTGCGCGCGCGGAGGACTTCAGGCATTTCTCTTCATGCCGCGTGACACGCCGCGCGCGAATCTGATCGAGTGCGAGGTCGCCGGCGCCCAAATAACACTGATCGACGGCCTCATCACGGACTGCGGCGCTGAAGTGGCCAAGCGGAAGGAAGCGGAAGGCTGGTTCGATGTCTCGACGCTCAAGGAGCCGTATCGCGTGGAAGGGAAGAAGACACTCGGCTATGAGATCGCCGAGCAGTCGGCGTGGACGCTGCCGGATGTGATCGTGTATCCGACGGGAGGGGGAACCGGTCTCGTCGGAATGTGGAAGGCGTTCGACGAGATGCAGGAGCTGGGATGGATCGACGAGAAACGTCCGCGCATGGTGTCCGTTCAGGCAGCGGGATGCGCGCCGATCGTTCGCGCGTTTGAGAAGGGAGAGCGGTTCGCGGAAGAGTTTCCGAACGCGACGACGATTGCATCAGGGCTGCGCGTGCCGAAGGCGATCGGAGATTTTCTCATTCTCGATGCGCTTCGTGCATCCAATGGTACCGCCGTCGCGGTCACGGACGAGGAGCTGATTGCTGGAGCGAGGGAGATGGCGCGCAGGGAGGGGATCTTTGCCGCGCCCGAGGGAGGCGCATGCATCCCCGCATTGCGCAAGCTCATCGAGCGCGGGAAAGTGAAGCCCGACGAAAGAGTCGTGCTGTTCAACACGGGCTCCGGCATCAAGTATCTGGACGCGTTCGACAGCGAGGTGAAGGAGCGGACGCCGAGAAGTCAGCGCAAGAGCGCGCTCGGGCCGGCGCTACGAACCTAGGTCTGGCTCGCAGCCATCAGCCGGCACGCCGATAGGGCCTAGCAGGTAGTCTTCGGTTTGCTTTGTCTCGATGGTCTATCTAAGTCCGACGAGCTTGTGCGTTTGGATGCTGAGTCTCCACCGCGGGTGCCGCAGACAGTACTCGATCGCGAGTTCTGTGTTGCGGGCTGTGTCGGGTCCATCCATCGGCTGGAGAAAGAAGTGGCGGAAGTCGAGCTGCTCGAACTTTTCCGGCGGCGCGTTGTCCTGGGGGTAAACGAGCTTGAGCTCGCTGCCCGTCGTCTGCACCAGCGGGGCGCCCGCCTTCGGACTGACGCAGACCCAGTCGAGCGACAGCGGCGCAGGTCTGGTGCCATTGGTTTCGACCGCGACCTCGAAACCGCGCTGGTGCAGCGCGGAGATGAGATCCTCATCCACCTGCAGCAGTGGCTCACCCCCGGTACAGACCACGTATTTCTTCGGCAGGCCGATTGACCCATTCGACAGGCCGGCTAAGCGCGGGGAAGAGACTCCCTCACTGGCGTCACGACCTTCGCCTGCCCAGCATCGATCGATCGCGTCCGCAAGCTCATTGGCGCTCTTGAATTTGCCGCCGTCCGGTCCGGTCCCCACGAAATCGGTGTCGCAGAACTGACAAACCGCCCTCGACCTGTCCTCCTCCCGTCCTGACCAGAGGTTGCAGCCGGAGAAGCGGCAGAACACGGCGGCGCGCCCCGATTGCGCACCTTCTCCCTGCAGCGTGTAGAAGATCTCCTTCACGGTGTAGGTCACCGTTCGCTCGCTCCCATCGCGCTCTTCGCGGTCGTGTAACCGATCGGATCCTCGAGCCCGGCCTCGCTGAAACCTTTCAGTCGGAGCTGGCACGCGTCACATCGTCCGCACGCTTCGCCGTTTGGCCCCGGATCGTAGCAGCTCGTCGTCTGCGAGTAATCGACTCCAAGTGACTTGCCGATCCTGATGATCGCGGCCTTGGAGAGAGAGATGAGTGGAGTGCGAATCACAACTCGCGTTTTTCCTTCAATGCCCGCGCGTGTGGCGAGATTCGCCATCTTCTCGAACGCTTCGATGTACTCCGGCCTGCAGTCAGGGTAGCCGCTGTAGTCGAGTGCGTTTACGCCGAGGAAAATGTTGGATGCTTCGACGACCTCGGCGAGCGCCAGCGCGTAAGACAGGAAAATCGTGTTCCGCGCCGGGACGTAGGTGACCGGAATTTCTCCGGCAGACGGCGAGGAAGGCGCAAGGTCGCGATCCTTGGGGACTGGTATGTCGGCGGTGAGCGCGGAACCCCCGAAGAGAGTTAGATCGATCTCCACCACATGGTGGCGCGCGACCCCAGCACTCCGGGCGATTCGCCTGGCCGCATCGATCTCAGCCGAGTGGCGCTGGCCGTATCCAAACGTGAGCGCGTGGATTGCAAAGCCTTCACTTCTCGCGATCGCAAGCACTGTCGTCGAGTCGAGCCCTCCACTCAGGAGGACCACGGCTGGGGACGCTGGTTTGGCTTGAACCGGGGAGGATGTGGAATTCATGGGATCGGCCACTCCCTTGAAACTTACACGGCGACCGGAGTCAGCGAGCGGCGTCGAGAGCCTGGATAAACTCCTCTGCTTGGCCGGCGCTCGTTTGTTCGAGATCCTCGGCGCCGGTCAGTCGGTGAGGGTGTCCTCTGCGTGGCAGTGTCCTCGCACGCCCGCCGTTGGGGCGGGCTGGCGCGCCCAAACGGCGGGCTCTTGCTGCGGGTGCCCCTCCGAGGACACCCTCCCTCCTTCCCGGATCGGGCGTCTAACAACTCGGCCGCCGCAGGCGGCGGTCGTCGCGGGCGAAGGTCGACGCCCGTAACCATTCGTGCGAGCGGACTCGAACCAAGTTGGCGCGGAGAACCGGTTACTCCGCCCCGAGGTTGCGCGATCGCGCACGTTTTTTGTCTCGAACCGCGACGCCGCTTCGAACGAGATCTAGGCCGGGGAGAGAGGCGCGGGGGTCCTCGTAGGCGCTTTGCAAAGCGAGCGCGAGGAGGAGACCCGCGACCGAGCGGAGCGAGGGAGCGTGGTTAGGGGCTCCGACCAAGCGAGCGTAGCGCCGAAGAGGACCCCCACGCCGACCGACCGCGCGATGTACTCAGGGTCGAAGGCTGAGGGCTGAAAACTAGAAAGGTCGCTTACGCGACCTTTCTTGCCAGCGGCGGTTGAGGATTCGGCGGCGTCAGCCTTGGGTGCGGCGACTCTTCCGCTACGGCCTCGGATGCGGGCGGAGTTACCGAAGTCTCGGTCTTGAGCTCGCCGACGAGGTCCCTCAACGTATGGCTGCCGTGGAACAGCTGGGTGGATGCCATGCTCATCTGCTCGCACGCCGCGCTCTGTTCCTCGGTCGACGCGCTCACCTGCATCGCCGCCGTCGCGTGGCTCTCCGCCGTGCGCGCGACCAACCCGAGATTCGCGGCGGCAGAATCGACCGCGCGCGCATTTTCAGTCGCGGCCGTAGTCACCGTCGCCGCGGCGGCTCGCGTTCTCTCGGCCGCGGCAAGAATCGTCGAGAGCGCGCTATCCAGCTCGCGGCTCACCCGCTCGATCTCGCCCACCTGTATCACGCCCTGCTCCATCGCCTTCGAGGTCGCAAGCACGCGCGCCGTCACGCTCTCGGTCATCTTCACCACGTCGTCGGCAGCCGCTTGCGTCTGATCGGCAAGCTTTCTCACCTCTCCGGCAACGACTGCGAACCCACGACCAGCCTCACCGGCACGCGCTGCTTCGATCGCGGCGTTGAGCGAGAGAAGATTCGTCTGCTCGGCGATCCGGCTGACCGAGACGACGAACTTATTGATCTCGCTCGCGCTCGTGTTGAGCTCGCGCACCTGGCCGGCAGCCTGCTCGACGATCGTGCGCACGTCGAACAGAATCTTGAGCGCGCGATCTATTTCGATTCGCTTCGCCTCGGCTTCCGCCTCGATCGCGCTCGCAAGTCCATGCACTTCCTGCGCGCCACCAACCAGATTGTCGCCGCGCGTGCGGATTCCATCGAGCGCCTCGTTCACCTGGCGCAGGTGCGCCACCTGTGACTCGGCGCCGTGGGAGACTTCTTCAACCGCATCCGCTACTTCTCCTGCCGACGCCGAAATCTGCTTCGATGCCGAGAGGAGGTCGCTGGCGGACGCCGCTACTTCGTCAGCGGTCTTCGCCGCGCCTGACGCGATCCTCGACAATGCAATCGTGGCGTGGTTCATCGCGTCGGCAAGTGTGCGGAACTCGCCCGGCATTTCGCCTTCGGTACGCTGTTGCAGGTCGCCATGGCTCAATTGAACCGCGTGCCTGACGAGCAGGCGCAAAGGACGCCCGACGGCGCGCCCGGTGCGCATGACGATCATGATCGCGAGGAGTGTCGCCACGAGGATGACCGACACCAGGACGCGGGAACGCGCGGTCGCCTGACCGCGGAGGTCGGACGACATGGCGGCGAGCTGCTGCGCGCGAGAATGTTCGAGGCCGGTCAGCTGCTCCAGTAGTCCCGGCACCATTTTGCGCGCCTTCTGCGCTTCTACGTGCGCCTCGTCGAGCCTCCCGAGGTCAGTCAATCTGTGCGATAGCGCAAAGGACGATTCAACCCGCGCGAGCGTCGTGTCGATTGCCACCGTGCGAGCGATCTGCTCGCCGAGCAGATCGCGTCGTGTGCTGAAGTTCCGGTGCAGCCGGTGCGCTTCCCAGCCAAGGCGGCGGAAATCCGCGTCCGACTTTGCGTCCTGATCGCTGAGGTACGTGTTCGCAGCCTGAATTTCCTGCGTGACGACGTTGGAAAAATCGGACGCCTGCTTCGCGTCCCGTTGTGCGTCGGAGAGCGTCTCGGACACCCGATTTGCCATTTGGGCCATCGAGACCCAGCCCACCGCTCCAGCTCCGAGGAGCAGCAGAATAAGGAAGGAAAAACCGACCGTCAGAACCTGACGAATCGTATGAAATTTGAAGGGAAGCTTCACTTGGCCTCCGCGATGGTCAGCAGACCGTTGTGGGCGCGGAGGACCCGGAAGCGTATGCCAACGGGATCGCCGGTGTCCTCAAAGAAGGCCGGACCCGTCAACCCTGCATACGCAGTCTCCTGATTCAGAGAACGAAGGTAGTCGCGAATCGCTCTGCGATCGGGACCCCTCTCCCTAAGCGCCTGCGCCACGAGTTGGGTCGCGTCATATGCGAGCGCGGCATGCGCGTCAGGAGCCGTATTGAATTTCTTTTTGAATGCGGCCACGAACCTGCGCGCGGCCGGCGAAGGATCTTCCGGGGTAAAGGACATCCCGACGTAGGCGCCTTCGGAAATCGCGGTGTCGGCGAGGATTCCCTGCCATCCGTCGCCACCGACGAAGATCGCGTTTAATCCCTGGCGTTTTGCTTCCTGCAGAATCTTGAGGCCCGATGCGACGCGGCCCGCAACGAAAACGATCTTCGGCTTCCGCACCTTGAGATACGCTACATACGGCTCCGCCGTCGTCAGATCCGCGTTGATAGGATCGAGACTCAGGATGTCGCCATGGAAAGAGCGACGGAAAGAATCGGCCAAGCCGCGGCCGTAAGTGTTGTTTTCGTAGAGTACTGCCACGCTCGCCGGTGAGCGCTGGCCGAACCTCGACGCGAAGTTTGCGAGCGCAATTCCGTTGAGTGAATCGCTCGATATGATCCGAAAGACCCAGCTCGAGATGCCGGTGAGATCGGGAGAGGTGGCACTGGTCGCGACCGCGGCGAGCTGCCCATCATAAACGGGCGCTGCGGACAGCATTCCGGACGAGTTGACGTGGCCGATTACCGCCGAGATGGCGCGGGTCGACACGAAGTCCTGCGCGATCCTCGCGGCCGTGGGGCCGTCACCTTCGTCATCGCGGGGAATCACCCTGAAGGGGTGACCATTGATGCCGCCGGCTTTGTTGATCTCTTCGGCTGCGAGCTCTATGGCCTGCAGGTTCTGAAGCCCATAGCCCTGCTTCCAGGGCCCGGCTGCTCCTACTAAGTAAGGCGCCTTGGTCCCGGCGCATGCCGCAAGCGCGAGCAGCGCGATTGACGAAACGACTTTGGACGACAACTTCCCCCTCCCCTCGGTTCGGGGACTTCATGTCCCCCGAATTGACGAGGTCCACGCTCGCGCCGTCACTCATTTTCTTGACGAAAACTGATCGGATCTCGACCCCTATCCTGAGTGAACTCTGGGAACTGCAACTGATGACTACCGGCCGGGGGCTTTGAGCGAACCGGCCGGGGCTGCGGGCGAGTTCGCGGCCCGCGTGGCGAGCAGATCATGCTCGAGGATCATCCGCCCGCAGCCCGCACCTGTGCTTCTGACAGCCCCCAGCCAGTAGTCATCAGTTGCAGTTCAAATGGGCCACCCGGGAAGTTTGCAAAACCCCGGACCCGGTGGAGCGTCCTTTAAGTAGTTGGCCCGGCACGGGCCGTCTTAGTGCTCCCACACAGCTGGACTCATGCAACTGCGGTCAATAGTTCTAACTGCGACAGTTCTGGCAGCCGGCGTTCGCGCCGGCGCGCAGGACGTGCGCATCGAAGTCGTCGAAGCAGCCACAGGTAAGCCGATTGTGGGCGCTAACGTCGCGCTCCTCGATTCGGCGCAAACGATCCCACTCGGCGGCGGCTTCAGCGATCCGAGCGGACGCACCGATCTGCGCGCCCCTTACTCCGGTAATTTTCGGGTGCGTGCAGACAAGGTCGGATTCGACACGTGGATCTCGGTGCAGCTCCACCTCGGAGATCGGCCGGTCTATGTTCGCGTGGGAATGACGCCGACGAGAATTCCCACGCCGTTACTGCCGCGAAGCGAAACGGCCTGCCAGCAGCTCACCGGTCCCGGAACTCCGGCGGGCGACGTGTGGGTGGAGTTGAAGAAGGCGCTGACCGCCAGCGCGGTGACCGAAGCACAAGGCCTAGTGCCTCTAGATGTCGATCTGTACGAGCGGGTGCTCGATCGAAATCTCGCCGTCCTCTCCGAGCGCACCGAGGCGCGGAGCAAAGTTTCGCGCCGGCCGGTGACTGGCATCTCGTGGGATCAGGTGGATTCCAGTCGGCGTGGCGAAACCTCGAACAACGATGTCTATCGCGCACCCGATGCGGCGACGATTCTCTCCGACCAGTTCGTGAAATCGCACTGCTTTGCGGCCATTCGGGGTTACGGTCCGGAGACCGGATTGGCGGGTCTCGAGTTCAGGCCTGCCAGAATCGGCGGGCAGCCGGAGCTCGCCGGAGTTCTTTGGCTCGATCCCCGGGCGAACGCACTTCGCTCCCTCAGCTTCGACTATGTAAACCTGCCGATTCCTTTGCGCATCGCGAGAACGACCGGGCGCGTCGAGTTCCAGCAGCTCCCGGGCGGACAGTGGATCGTTCCGCGCTGGTACATCAGGATGCCGCGTGTCGCGCGAGTGACATCGACCGATGTCCGATCGCCGGCCGTTTCGCGCGACAGTCTTGTCGGGTATCAGGAAGTCGGAGGCGCGGCGCGCCCGACCGGGACGCCGCGCGTTTCAACTGGCGGGGCTGCATCGCCGGCGCCGGCGAGCGCACCCGCGGCGGATTCTCCGGCCGAGAATCAGTCGATTATCACGGGCATCGTATACGACAGCACAGGCGGCAGAGCATTGGGCGGCGTCCAGGTTTCCACCCGCGACGGCCGCTTCAAGGCGGTTACGAGCTCCGGCGGCAGGTACGAGCTCGCGATTGATGGAGCGTTCAACGACACCATCGTTTTCGAGCATCCGCGGCTTCGGCTATTCCACATCGCGGAGCGCTGGCAGCCGGTTTCGTTGCCGAGTGGATCGCGCGCGCAGGCGTCGGTGATCATTCCCTCGTACGAAGCGCTGCGCAAACGCATCTGCGGTCAGAACGAGACCGGAACCGAAGCACAGGGATTCATGGCCGGCTACGTGAGAGACGCGACGGGGAAGCCGCTGCCGCGGGCTCACGTCTGGGCGACGTGGCAGATCCTCTGGGTGGAGCAGAACGGCCGCCTGGTTTCGACCAACCAGCAACGGACGGTCGAGGCTGACACCAACAACGATGGGTCGTACCTGATGTGCGGATTCACGCGCGGCGCGCAGATCACGGCGAAGGTCGGAATAGCTGGAAAGAATACGGTGCAGGAGAAGCTCTCTTTTCCGGCGAGCATGGTTCTGGAGCACGACTTTCAGTTCGGGGCGCGATAGAACAGCAACTGCGAGAGGAAACTTCGAGAAGAGCTAGGTAGGAGGTACGAGGTACTGGGTATGAGGTAGGAGGTAGAAGCGCGATGTGGCGCGTGTTACCTCACGCCTCGAACCTAGTCCCTCGCACCTTTTACCTTACTCAGTTCGTTGTTGGTTTTCTTGGTTTTTAGTCTCCAGTCGGGATTATCCCAGCCCCCTCCACCATCAGTATGATCGCCCGTGATGGCGCCCGGGTGCGGTGGACGACTCCTTTCGGGACCACGAATCCCTGGCGCTCGTCAAGCTCCACGGTGCGTCCCTCGAGATCGATAAGAAATTTCCCCTCGACGACGTAGAAGAACTCATCGAGATCGTCGTGCTCGTGCCAGTGATACTCTCCCTGAATGACGCCGAGCCGCACGACTGAGTCGTTGACCTTGAAGAGCGTCTGGTTGTACCACTGGTCTTTGACGGCATCGACGATCGCGGGAACGTCGATGACCTCGAGCGCCTGATAGCGGATATCGAGGTAGGTGGCGTACGGGAAATTCTGCGTCATGACTGAAGAATGCGACGACGGAATGCCGGAACGGAAGTCCAAGCAACTAAGGACACGCATCGGAGCGCCCGTAGCGGGGCAGCCAAGAGCGATCGCAGGCGGGCGACTACACCCGGCCTCCGTAAAGACAACCCTCTTCACGGAGGTTTTTTTCTCGGCTTACGTGACGGTTATGGTCGTTTGACGCCGCCGGCAGACCAGTTCGACCACCACCGCACTCGCGAGGATGAGGGCTTGATCTTCGCCTTCATTGATTTCAATCCCGCAGGTGGCGGTGAAGGCGAACCAGCGCCTCGTGAGGATTGCCACGGCCTGATCCGAGCGCGTGAAGATGTACTCGTGATCCAGAAAGTTGCCGTTGGCTTCGAGACCGTCGGACCCGCGCACGCCGATCGTGAACCGATGGCGGAGGCCGGAGAAAAGCTCGCGCACGACTACCGCGAGTAGCCCACCATCGCGCCACAACTCGTAGGTCGGAGTCCAGTTGAGAGGGCGCTGATCGATGTGGACGAGCTCGTTGCCCTGGATGTCCTGAAGGGAAAGCTTATTGCCAAGACGAAACGACTCCCCCTTGACGTAGTACGCGTCGCGATCGTTCTCGTCCTTGATGGTGAAACTGGCAGCCAGCGTCAGCACCTTCTGCCGCATCACGTAGCGCATTGACTGGGAGGCCCGGAGATTAAGAGAGGCTGAGGACGCTAGCGACGCTTGCTGTCGCTGTGGCAGACCATGTCGACGACGACAGCGCTCGCGAGGATGAGGACAGCGTCCTCACCGTCAGCGATTTCGATTCCGTAGGTGTCAGTCCAGCTGAACCACTTCTTCGATACCGTGGCGACGACGCGATCGCCGCGGGTAAATGCGTATTCGTGATCGAGAAAATCACCCTCGGCCTCGAGATCGTCGGGTCCGGGCACATCGACAGTGAAGCGGTGGTGAATGAATGAGAAGAGCTGTCGTTTCACTACGGCTAGCAGGTCCGCTCCGCGCCACAGCTCGTACGTCGGGCCCCAATTGAGAAGCCGTTGGTCGATATAAACGAGCTCGTCGCCGGTGGTGTTCTGGAACGACAGCTTGTCGCCGAAACTGAACACCTTGCCCTTTACGAGGTAAGCGTCGCGTTCGTTCTCATCCTTGATCGTGAAACTATCTGCCAGCGACAGCAGCTTCTGCCGCATCACGTAGCGCATTGATCCTCAGGTTGTCAGAGAGGTGAAAAAAGAAACTCGAGGACTGACCGGCGATGGTCTAGAGCGGCGCGACACAACAGAGGGGATCATTGCCGGACGTCGCGCTGCAGAACGCGGAAGTACGCTGTCCAGGGACCCACGGCCAAGGTGTACGCGCGTGCCATGGTCCGCGTGATCTGAGCGATGTGCGAGAGATCGTGCACCACCCAGGTCGCGAGCAGCTGCCGCATCGTCACGGAACCGAATTCGGGATGCTCGCCCCTCAGCTCCATGTCCTTCTCCTTGAGGTTCCAGCCACGCAGAGTCGCGACATTGCCCGACCGTAGCCGGTCGAACTCCTCCAGCAGATCCTTGAGCGACCTCTCCGATTTCAGCTCCGCGAACCGATCGAACGGATCGAATTTGCGGTATTTGCCCTGCTGCAGAATGATTCGCGCGCGCGGAATCCAGTCGGTCCTCTCGCCGTGAATGAGATGGGCGACTACTTCGCGTGGACTCCAGGTTTCCGGCCCTTCGTTCACCAGCGTCCAGTCCTCCGGCAGATCGTCGAGCAGCGTCGTCAGCAGCGGCGGCGTCCGCTCCAGAACCGGAATCGCTTCATCGAGGTTGAAGTCCATATCTCTCTCCTGGGCGTCCACTAGACCAATGATACGCTCTCGAGCGTTCACGAACTACTTTTCCCGGGCTAAATTGTTTCGCCGCGTCGTTTTGGCTGCTCCGTGAGCGGCCACCTCTCTTTTGGAGCCATTATGACCGCACGAATGTTCGTCGCTCTGGCCGTCCCTGCTGTGCTTGCGCTCGCCCCTTCGTCATCGACGGCTCAGGGTACTGCCACGCTATCGGCCAATGCGCAGCAGGCACCTGTCGTCACGGCCGCGGATTACGCGCGCGCGGAAAAGTTTCTGCGAGAGAACACGTTACCGCTCGTCACTGGATTGGGTGTGCAACCAACGTGGCTGAAGGGCGACCGGTTCGGGTATCGGATCACTGTGCGTGGTCAGAATCAGAATCAGTTCATTCTGGTCGATCCTTCGAAGGGCACTCGCGTTCCATGCAGCCCTGAGACTGATCGCTGCGGAGGAGCTCTCGATCCGCGCGAAGTCTCCCGGCTCCAGCCAATGCCGCGTCCGTCTGGCGGGCGCCCGGAATCCAGATCACCGGATGGCAAGCGCGCCGCCTACATTCGCGATTACAACCTGTGGGTCCGCGACATCGCCACCGGACGCGAGACACAGCTCACGACCGACGGGCAAAAAGACTTTGGCTACGCCACCGACAACGCCGGCTGGGTGAAGAGCGATCGCCCCGTACTTGTCTGGTCGCCGGATTCCCGGAAGATCGCGACGTTCCAGCAGGACGACCGCCCGGTCGGTGAGATGTATCTCGTGACCACCAAGGTCGGCCATCCGGAGCTGCAGCAGTGGAAGTATCCGCTCCCCGGCGACAGCGCCATCTCGATGATCCATCGCGTGGTAATCAATGTCGACACACCGCGCGTGATTCGATTTCAGATGCCGCCGGATGCGCACCGCTCAACACTCTGCGATCACGTGATCTGCCGAGGAACGGAGTGGGCGGATGTGGAATGGTATCCCGATGGGTCGCACGTTGCGTTCGTTTCGACATCGCGGGATCACAAGCACGAGGTGTTTCGGGTTGCCGACGCCGCGACTGGCAGCGTGCGCGATGTCTTTCGGGAAGATGTGGCGACTCACTACGAATCAGGCAACGGTATCGTCAACTGGCGCGTTCTTCCCGCCTCGAATGAGGTGATCTGGTTTTCCGAACGCGACGACTGGGGACAGCTCTATCTCTACGACCTCGCGACGGGACAGCTCAAGAGCAAGATCACGAGCGGGGAGGGGAATGTCGCGCAGCTGCGTCGCGTCGACGAGAAGAACAGAACGCTCTGGTTCGTCGGCAACGCGAAGGAGCGTGGACGCGATCCTTACTTCCGTCATTTCTATAAACTCGGGATGGATGGAAGAGGGCTCGCCCTTCTCACTCCCGAAGACGCCGACCACGAGATCGCGCTAGCACCATCGGGCCAGTACTTCGTCGACACGTACTCGAAACCGGACGTGCCGCCGGTCACAGTGCTGCGGGATCTGAACGGGAAGAACATCATCACGCTCGAGACGGCCGACATAACGGGATTGCGCGCCACCGGTTGGAAGCCGCCGATGCCCATCACGGTCAAGGCACGCAACGGCAAAACCGATCTCTACGGCCTGATGTACGTGCCCACGAACCTGGATCGCACGAAAAAGTACCCAATCGTAAATCACATCTATCCCGGTCCGCAAACCGGGAGCGTCGGCGGCCGCAGCTTCTCACCCGCGCGCGGGGACGCACAATCGCTGGCGGAGCTGGGATTCATCGTCGTCGAGATCGACGGAATGGGAACGCCGTGGAGATCGAAGTCGTTCCACGACGCCTACTACGGTCATATGGGTGACAACACGCTCCCCGATCAGGTCGCGGGGATGAAGGAGCTAGCGGGCCGCTATCCGTGGATCGACATCAACAGCGCCGGAATCTACGGCCACTCGGGCGGAGGATTCGCCGCCGCTGATGCCATGTTCCGCTATCCTGACTTCTTCAAGGTCGGCATCTCGGAAGCCGGCAACCACGACCAGCGCGAATACGAGGACGACTGGGGAGAGAGGTACCAGGGTTTGCTGGCGCCCACGTCGGACGGCAGCGACAACTATGCGCCGGAGGCGAACCAGGTCCTGGCGAAGAATCTGAAAGGAAAACTGCTGCTCGCGCACGGCACGATGGACGACAACGTTCCGCCATACAACACGCTTCTAGTCGTCAATGAGCTGATGAAGGCGAACAAGGATTTCGATTTCATTCTCCTTCCCAACCGCGCGCATGGCTTCGGTGGCGAGCCGTACATGGTGCGCCGGCGTTGGGATTACTTCGTGAAAAATTTGTTGGGGGCGGAGCCGCCGCACGAATACGAGATCGGGCGCCTGCGAGGGGCTACACGGTAATGGGAAAAGCAACTGCAAAATATGACTACCGGCCGGGTGCCGTGTGCGGGTCGGCTGTCGGCTACGGGCTAAACCCGAAATGCACTGAGTCACGGCCCGCGGCCACGAGCCGGCACGCCGTCAGCCCCTGGCCGGTAGTCATATTTTGCAGTTGCCTAGCCGTGGTGCCAGTGACGCTCGAGGCGCAAGTCGCCCCGCCCGTGTTCACCCACGCCGATACCCTGAGAGGATCCAACACGCCGCAGCGCGCGTGGTGGGACGCCTCATTCTACGACTTGCACGTCAAGGTGAATCCAGCCGACAGCAGCATCGCCGGGTACAACGCGATTACCTATCGCGTGCTCAAGCCGGCCCCCGCGCGGGAGATGCAGATCGATCTGCAGATGCCGCTCGTAGTCGACAGCATCGTACAGGACGGACTGGAGCTGGGCGCCCGGCGCGACGGAAATGCCTTCTTTGTCACCCTCATAGCTCCGCAGAGAATCGGATCGAAGAAGACGATCGCTGTCTACTACCATGGCAGGCCGACCGTTGCCACCCGTCCGCCCTGGGACGGCGGGTTCGTTTGGGCACGTGACAGCCTAGCCCGCGACTGGGTCGTGACCGCCAACGAAGGGCTCGGCGCGAGTGTGTGGTGGCCGAACAAGGACATCTATTCCGACGAGCCAGATAGCCAGCGTGTCGCGATCACCGTTCCAGACTCGCTGTTCGACGTCTCGAATGGCCGGTTACGCAGCACGACGCCGCATACCGACGGCACTACGACTTACGAGTGGTTCGTCAGAAATCCGATCAATAACTACGACGTCACCGTCAATGCCGGACACTACGCGCACTTCGGCGACGTCTATGAGGGTGAGAAGGGGAAACTCACGCTCGATTTCTATCCGCTCGACTATCATCTCGACACGGCGAAGAAGCAGTTCCAGCAAGTGAAGCCGATGCTCCAGTGCTTCGAGAACTGGTTCGGCCCGTTTCCGTGGTACGAGGACGGTTACAAACTTGTCGAGACCCCGCACCTCGGCATGGAGCACCAGAGCGCGGTCGCCTACGGCAATCACTACAAGAACGGCTACCTCGGACGTGATCGCTCGCAGACAGGACGCGGTTTGCTCTGGGATTTCATCATCGTCCACGAGAGCGCGCACGAATGGTTCGGCAACAGCATCACGATGAAGGACGCCGCGGACATGTGGATCCACGAAAGCTTCGCGACGTACGCTGAAGGCCTGTACACCGAGTGCCAACAGGGGAAGAAGGCGGGCGCCGAGTACACCATCGGACAACGGAAACTGATCAGAAACGACGTGCCGATAATCGGCGTTTACGGCGTGAACCACGAAGGCTCGGGCGACATGTACGACAAGGGCGCCAACATGCTGCACACGATCCGCCAGCTCGTCGACGACGACGCCCGTTGGCGCGGAATTCTGCGCGGACTTGGCAAGACCTTCTGGCATCAGACAGTGACCACCAAACAGATCGAGAATTACATCAGTCGCCAGTCGGGCATGGACCTGAGCAAGGTGTTCGATGAGTATCTGCGCACGACGAAGATTCCGACACTCGAGTACAAGCTCGAGGGACAGAAGCTCTCATACCGCTGGACCAATGTCGTGCCGGGATTTGCGATGCCGGTCAAGATCACGACATCGACGGGCACCTACTCGTGGATCAGGCCAACGGAGAAATGGAAGACGATAGCCGTGAAGCTGAACCGGCCTGAGGATCTTCACGTCGACGAAAACTTCTACGTCAACGCGAAGGATCTCCTCAAGCCGGCTCCGGACTCAACTACCGTCCGTAGAGCGCAGTAACGCGGGCGGTCCCCAGCTTGTTGGCGTTCAGATTGTATCCGACCATGGCGGACGTCGCGTTCCCGGGAACGTCGAGCTTGTCCACTTTGAGCGCGAAGAGCGTGATGTGATAGTGGTGGGGCTTGTCGCCGACTGGGGGACACGGCCCGCCATAGCCCTTGTTTCCGAAGTCGGTCATTCCCTCCGTGCTTCCGCTCGGCGCGTTCTTTCCGTTACCCGCGCCGTCGGCTAGAGCAGTCGTCGCCGCCGGGATATTGTACATCACCCAGTGCCACCAGCCGCTTCCGGTCGGTGCATCCGGATCATACATGGTGACGGCGAAAGATTTCGTCCCGGCCGGCGGGTTCGACCACTGAAGCGCGGGTGAGATGTTCTGCCCGTTGCAGCCCATGCCGTTGAAGACATGGGGCAGTGTTATGCGTCCCTTCGACGCGAGATCGGGCGCCGTCACCTTGAAATGACCCGTGGCTTTTGCTGTCGCTTTGGGTTTTGCCTTCGCTGCTTTTGTGGCTTGCGCGGAAGCCATCGATACAACTCCCAGAATCAGTGCAGCAGCGGTGACGGTTGCCCGCCAGTACCGGCGCGACTTGTACATCATCTCTCTCCTCCTGATTGGCTGAACGAAGATCGTGCTATCTCCACACTGCGAGAATGAGTCCCGCAAGCATGAACGAGACGAGATTGTAGCTCGTATCAATTAGCCAGAGCTGCTTCGGCTTGCCGGAGAAGATGGCGGTGGCGTAGCTCGTCGGCGCCGCGAAGCCGAGCCAGCAGACGAAGCCGAACATCGCGCCGTGCGCTGCGTTGAGCTGCATGACTGAAGGATCGGCCGCGGCGGCAAAGTGCCCGAGCAGGTGCGCCATGACCCAGGACGTGATCAGCGCCGTCACGAAGGCGCTGGTGTACATGAGGGGCATGTTGGCGCTCGCCGCCTCGGCCCTCATTTGCTCCTCGGTCTTCCCCTGAAGCGCGACCCACTTTTTCACGAACAGGACCGGAGAATACCAGAGCCCGCCGAGTACGAAGATGACGATGGCGGCTACAAGAACTGCGAGGTAGTTGACCGCGGGGAAATGCATTGCAAAAACCTCCGTCGGATTTGAGTGGCGCGTGAGCCCGGGAGAATCTACGTTCGCCCCGCGAACCCTGCAGCAGCACAGATCAGGCGGATGGCCGCTTCGGCGGCAGCGCCATTTGTATCGGCGGCTGGGTCGTAGGCAGACAGGGTGATACCGGCAATCTGGAATTGCCGGGCGATTTCCGAGAGGGCGTACTCGACATCCTCGACGGTCAGTCCATCCGAGACCGCGAACGAGTTTGCCGCCGCCACGCGGGCATCGAGAACATCCAAATCGAGGTGGACATACATCTTGCGGACGTGCTGTTTGATCAACGCGAGCGCACGGGCCAGATCCGATCGCAGCTTTCTCGGCTCGATGACGTCAACAGCCGATTCGTCGAGCAGGCCGCCCTCCAGCGAGTCAATGTCGCGCGTTCCGATCAGGCACACCCGGTCATCGGGGACCGGCTCGAACCCAGGCACTGTTGCCGCGAGCTGAGTCCAGCAGCGACCGGTGATTATGGCGACCGCGGTCCCGTCCAGAAATCCGCTTGCCGTGGTCTCGGGGGTGTTGAAGTCGGCGTGGGCATCGAACCAGGCTACTCCGGTGAAGTTCGTGCCGAGTCCGGCAAGAGTCCCGACGGCAGTGTTGCAGTTGCCGGCGAGAACGATTGGAAGCCGGCCCGATTCGATCGCTTCGCGGACGCCGCCCGAGAGCATCCGCATCAGCTCGAAGCTCGTCTGGATTCCTGCGCGCCACGCACCAGGCGCCAGCTCGGCGACCCTTGTGTGCACGCTGTGGCCGTTGTCGCGGAGTGCGCGCTCCAGTCCGGCGTCGAGAAGCGCCTCCGGGCCCGCACCCATGCGCGCGCGGTGATTCCCGGAATCGTAGGGGACCGCGAGTAGCTGGACATCCATGGCGGAAAAACTAGCGCAATCTTTGAGAGGGAAATGCAAACTGAACGGGTGCCAGACGCCAGTGGCAAAGGTGCCAGTCGTTAGTTCACTACGCCCCGACCTCACCAGCACGGGTCAAAGCACAGCCACTGCCTGTACCAGGAACGCCATTGAGGTAAGTCCGGGCGTCGTGAACTGAATTACTAGCAACTAGGCTACTGACGTCTGGCACCCGTTCAGTTTGCAGTCTCCGTTCAGTTTGCAGTTCCCAGTCTCGCACCCGTTCAGTTGCAGTTAATTGCGGTAGATATCCCCGAACTGCTTCTTGAGCGCCGCGACCTTCGGCTGATCATTGATCACGATGTACAGCTGGTTCGGGTGCTGGGCCAGGTAATTCTGGTGGTACGCTTCGGCGGGATAAAACCCGCGCAGCTTCGCGACCTGCGTCACGATCGGACGCGAGAATGTCTTCGCCGTCGTCAGCTGCTTGATGTAGCTCTCCGCAACCTGCTGCTGCTGGGCGTTGCTGTAGAAGATCGCCGAGCGGTACTGCGTGCCGTGGTCGGGTCCCTGGCGATTGAGCTGCGTTGGATCGTGCACGACCGAGAAGAAGATCTGCAGCAGCTTGCCGTACGACACCTGCGACGGATCGTAGATGACCTCTACGGATTCCGCGTGCCCTGTGTCGCCGGTGCTCACCTGCTCGTACGAAGGATTCGCCAGATCGCCACCGGCGTAACCGGAGATGGCGCGCTTCACTCCCTTCACGTGGTCGTACACGGCTTCGACCCCCCAGAAGCACCCGCCGGCGAACACAGCAGTGTCCTCGGTGGCGCCACTAGTCGGCTGCACATCAAACGCGGGCGCGCTGAGCGGCCCATCCGTTGAGCGGGAAGCGCCGTTCGTGAGCTTCGCGGCAAACAGAACGAAGGCGATCGTAAGAACGGCCAGCATGGCGGCGAAGTTGGGCAGAGAGCGTCTCATCTTATTCTCGGTGGGGGATATCTATAAGACCACGAAATGCCGGTGTTTGTTCCGATTATACATGCGAATAATCGTAGCGCCAACAGGTGTTTGCGAGAGAGCTACCAGTCTACATCTCGGTCAAGGACAGCACGTTCCCATCCGGATCCTTGAACCATGCCACCTTGGCCCCGCCTGGCGAGCTCCAGACCCCGAGCTGGTCCTGTGCCAGCCCCGGATAACGCTCGAACTTTACTCCCTTCTTCTGAAGCCCGTTCACGGTCTTGCCGACATTGCTGACGCTCCAGCCCAGGATGGTGAACGGAGCGGGTTTGTAATCCGCGACTCCTGAGACGTCGACGACGCGGACCATCACCCCGTTTGCATCGAAAACGAGGGCGAACTGATCGTCGCTGAGGAAGCGGAGCCCGAGCGTCGTCTCAAAGAACTCGCGTGCTTTCTTGGGATTTTTGGTGGGAACAAACGCGATGATGTCCATTGATGCCAGCATCCTGCCTCCCGCGACAACGTTCAGGTGAAAATCGGCAGCTGTCTCTGCTCGCTCGTTCTGCGGAATGGATAGTTGTACGCGAGCCGGCTTTCGAGATCCGGATCCGGAGGATTGCTCCCCGCCAGAAAAATCCATTCAATGTCGACGAACTCGCTGTTCTTCCACATTCCGATCCCGACCTGTTTCTCAAGGTTGAGCTCGTACTTGGATGCACGGGAAAGACTTCGCAAGGCGTTCCGGGCGCGGTCGTGGAATTCCC